>X431_Quagga__coassemble_132_pt1 | contig 14900 bp, 13 predicted proteins | sample X431_Quagga__metabat2_low_PE_006 | metagenome-assembled genome bin X431_Quagga
AACGGCGGTTGGTGGTAAGATTGCTCGACTCCCTGCGGTCGCTCGCAAGGACGACGGCGGTTGGTGGTAAGATTGCTCGACTCCCTGCGGTCGCTCGCAAGGACAACGGCGGTTGGTGGTAAGATTGCTCGACTCCCTGCGGTCGCTCGCAAGGACGACTCCACTTGGGGAACAAAAATATTTAGTGGGTTGCGGCTTCGCCGCAACCCACTAAATATCAGTTGTTTATAATACCAGCGTCATTGCGACCGAGCGCAGCGAAGTGGAGCAACCTCTTGTTGACAAACGACAGTGGTGAGGTCTGCCGGACGCCGGCTTGGTAGCTCGCTCCGCGAGCGCCGGCGCCCTGTGCTTCCCACCCTCCGCGCGGCGCGTGGCTGCGGTACGTGAAGGGTAAGCCTGCAAACGGGCGACTAGCGCACGAGGCGGACAGCGTAACCGCTGCCCCGAGAGTTGTAGCTCGTGCCCGCATTGCCCGAAATGAAGTCCATGTAGTACGCGCCGTTCGACCCATCGGGAGAACTCGACCAGTAGAAGCCGTACGAGCCGACAAGGTACACGAACGTACCGTAGCGGCTGCCAGCGGCAGGGAGGAAGACAGCGCCGTGGGTGGCGAGGGCTTCCGTCGAACTTATGCTGCTCATCACCGAGGCATCAGTGCCGTCGGGAAGGATGACAAGACCTTTTATATCGCTCCCAAGCTCTTTCCACGCACAGAGATTCTTGGCGCCAGGCCTGCCGTAATCGTCAGTCTGTTCCATTAGCACAGGGTCATAGCCCAAAAGGTAGTTCCATTCATCCTTGCTGAGTGTGCGCCATGCGTGGCTGTCGCCTGTCACAGTGAAATTGTTGGCGCAGAACAGGTCACCGTTGTGGTTCCAATCATCGGTGACGGCGTTGGCCGCGTCGCTCCATTTGAAGTGGCTCACGTGGTTTTCGTTCCATGTGCCTTCGAAGCTCCACTGGTTGGCCTCGAACTTCCACTTGCTATCCGTGCCGTCGTAGTACAGGTTGCCCGGGGCGAACTCTACAGTGGTGGTGGGACTTACGCTAAAACGCCCGCCGCCGTTTTCGAGGGTGGTGAAGCTCCGCTCCGCGCCGAAGCCGGTGCCGGCGGCGTTCTTCGCGTACGCCCGCACGTAATACTTCGTGCCAGGCTCGAGACCCGTCATCTCAGAGGTGAACGCGCCCACGCCTTCGCCGTCAACCGTGTGGCTGTCAGATGGTGTCGGGTTCGGTTCTGTGTTCCAGCACACGCCGCGTTCCGTCACCGCCCAGCCGTTCTCGCTCTTAACCTCGCCACCGCACACGGCAGTGGTCTTGGTAATCTCCGTGACCACTCCCGTAGTCACGGTCGCAACGGTCTGCGTCCCGCCGCCACCTGTGTTGCCGCCGCTCGGCTCGGCATTGTCTTTCTTGCACGACACGCACAGCGCCATAGCCATGCAAACCATCACTGTGGTGAATAATCCGATACCCTTTCTCATTTTTTTGTTTGATTTTGAATTTTTAAGAGAACTTCTGTTTTTTCTCATTCCACGCCGCCGTTCTGAATTTCGCGAAGTCCGTTGAACGAAACCACAAAAGGAAACGACGCCGCAAAGTTACATATTACTTTCTTATTTCCAACAATTTTGCGATAATTTTTTTGAATTTATGGAGGGGTAATTCATTGTTTATCAATAGGTTTTAATTAAAACCTCTCTCTCCACTCTCCACTCTCCACTCTCTTAACTCTACTCTCTTAACTTTTAACAAAGAATCACTGTCTCTCGTACATCTGCACCTCTTCGGAGAAATATTCGAGTTTGACGCCGGCGGTGCGGAGCATCTCCTCCGACTCGGCACCGTCGTGGTATTTACGCTGGCACACCACGCGCACTATCCCGCAGTTGATGATGAGCATTGCGCATGTGCGGCACGGTGTCATCCTGCAATAGAGGGTGCTGCCTTCGAGGGCTATGCCTCTCCTCGCGGCCTGCGCGATGGCGTTCTGTTCGGCGTGTACGGTGCGCACACAGTGTTCGGTGATGCGTCCGTCTTCGTGAATCATCTTTCTGAACAGATGCCCGACCTCATCGCAATGCGGCAGTCCTGTGGGCGAGCCGACGTAGCCTGTGACAAGGATCTGCCGGTCTTTGACGATGACGCATCCGCTGCGTCCGCGGTCGCATGTGGCGCGTTCGGCGACGGTGTCGGCCATGTTCATGAAATACTCGTCCCACGACGGACGTTTGTATTTCCTGCTTTCTATATCCTGAAGCACCTTCTCCACTTCGCGGTTGAGGTCGTCGATGCTGCCGTTGTTATGGAACACGTAATCGGCCTGCCGGATGCACTCGGCGAGGTTCTGTTTGTTCGGGTCGTCGGATGTCATCTCGCGTTCCTCGTTGGCGACGAATGTCTCGAAGCTCACCGCGTCGGTCTCCGACTTACGTTCCGTGATGCGTTCGTAGCGTGTCCTGCGGTCGGCATCGACGGCGAAGAGGTGGAAATTGCCCTTGGCACGGAGAGCCGTTATCTCGCCCGGCGTGCGCACGCTCTCGATGACGGCGTCTTTGCCCGCCGAATACGCACGGTCGTAAAGCTGTTCCACGATATAACTCGGCGAGTGTTTAGCGCGTAAGTCGTTGGCTGTCATGGTCAACGTGTCACGGTTCACCTCCAACCCGCGGCGTTTTATCTCCTCCGCGATGAAGGCCCGCACCGAATAATGCACGTAGCCTTTTTTCTCAATCAGATATTCAACGATGGTGCCTTTGCCCGCACCCAATGTTCCTGTTATACCTATTATATTCATATCATTACCTCCGCGCATGTACCAGCTGCGCCTCCATTTACCCGTTTATTTAAACAACACCTTAATCTTTTAACTCTAATCTTTCAACTCTAATCTTTCAACTCCGGCCTCTCCTCCTTCAAATCCTTGATCCACTTGTCGATCTTCACCGGCTTGTATTCCTTCATTTTTTCAAAAAGGACGGCAGGGTCATCGCTGACAATCAGGTTGTTATAATGGTCTTTACGGATGAAGCCGTCTCTCACGCCGCGGTCGATCCACTGCACGAGGCCGTCGTAATAGCCGAGGGTGTTATACAACGCCATCGGTTTCTCCATGAGATGAAGCTGGTCGGCGACGACGACTTCCGAAAGCTCGTCGAGGGTGCCGAAACCGCCCGCCAGCGCTATGAAAGCATCTGATTCCCTTAACAATATCTCCTTGCGTTCGGCCATCGTCACCGTCGGGATCATCTCGGTGATGCCGGGATGTCCGATTTCATGGTCAAGCAGAAAATCCGGCATGACGCCGATGACCTTCTTGCCGCGCTCGAGCATACGGTCGGCAATGACCTTCATGATGCCCACATTGCCGCCGCCATAATACAGAACGCAGTCATTATCAGCGAGAACATCGGCGAGCCGCCGAGCCGCTTCCGCGTAACGCCGGTCGAAACCCATGCTGCTTCCGCAGAATACACATATATTTCTCATTCGCAAAATTTTTGCAAAAATAATGTTTTTTCATATTCGGCACATTATCGCATTTTCAAAAAAAATAATTATTTTTGCGCCATGCAAAAAAACGAATACACGACAGAAGAAATCGTCAAAATCATTGACGGCGAAATAATTGGTAATCAACACAATAACATCGTCATAAAGAATATTCTCTTCGACAGCAGGCTGTTGGTTGAACCAAGCAACACGTTGTTTTTCGCACTTCCGAGCGAGAGAAACGACGGACACAGATACATCGACGACCTATATAATAAAGGTGTACGTGCATTCGTGGTCAGCCATTCTGTCGCGGCAAACGATGATGCCGTCTGTATCAAAGTAAAAGACACTTTGACGGCGTTGCAGCGGCTCGCGGCGCATCATCGCGGACGGTTCGACATACCTGTCATCGGCATCACCGGCAGCAACGGCAAGACCATCGTGAAAGAATGGCTTTACCAGATTCTGTCGCCCACGTTCTCGGTGGTCCGCAGCCCCAAAAGCTACAACTCGCAGATCGGCGTGCCGCTGTCGGTGTGGCAAATCGACGCGAGCCACGACATCGCCGTCATCGAGGCCGGAATTTCAAAACCCGACGAGATGGTGAAACTAAGTGAAATCATCAGGCCGACGATAGGCGTCTTCACCAACATCGGGCCGGCGCACGGGAAGAACTTCGAGAGCATTGAGCAGAAAATCAACGAGAAACTCAAACTTTTCGGCAGTGACACCAAGTCATGCGTTTACTGCTCCGACCAGCCGAAAGTCGCCGCCGCGATGAGAAACACCGGCATTAACACGTTTTCATGGAGCAAGACCGACAGGAACGCCGACCTTTACATCAAAGATATTTCACGAAACGGAAACACGACAGTCAGCGCGATATACAAAGGAGAAGATGTCGAGACCGTCATCCCGTTCATCGACGACGCTTCCATCGAGAACGCTATACATTGCTGGTGTATCGCCTTGATTTTCAACATTCCTGAAGACATAATCAAGGAACGCATGTCGCGTCTTGAAAGCATCGAGATGCGAATGGAACTGAAGGCCGGCATCAACAACTGCCTCGTCATCAACGACGCCTACAACAACGACCGCAACGCGCTTTCCATCGCACTCGACTTCATGAACGCACAGCGTCACGACAACAAAGTGCTTATCCTCTCCGACATCATGCAGAGCGACATGGAAGAGAAGGAGCTTTACCGTTACATCGCCCAACTCATTGAAAACAAAGGCGTTGACATACTGATAGGCATCGGGAAAGCCATCTCAAAAAATCTGAATGGAATAGCGTTGAAGAAGTCTTATTTTTACGACACCACCGATGACTTTCTTGCCAACCATCCGATGCAATCGTTTGAAAACCAGATAATTCTGCTCAAAGGCGCAAGAGACTTCGAGTTTGAGCGCATCATGAAGGTGTTGCAGAGGAAATCGCACGAGACGGTGCTTGAAATAAACCTCGACAACCTTGTGAAAAACCTCAACTATTATCGCGGCAAGCTGAAGAAAGGCACCAAGGTGATGGCGATGGTGAAGGCCTTCGCATACGGCAGCGGCAACCACGAGGTCTCAAACGTCCTCGCCTTCCATCATGTTGATTATCTTACCGTTGCATACGCCGACGAAGGCATCGAGCTGCGCGACCAAGGCATCAAGCTGCCCATCATGGTGATGACGCCGGAGACAAACACGTTCGACACTATCATCAAATACGGCCTCGAACCCGACATCTACAGTTTCAGATGTCTCTCACAACTTGAAGAAGCTATCAATCAATTAGATACGATATTAAAAGAGCCTGTAAAAATCCATTTAAAATTAGACACGGGGATGCACCGTCTCGGCTTCATGCCGAACGACATCGACACGCTCATCGACAGGGTGAAGTCGAACCCTGACATCAAGATACAGAGCGTGTTCTCGCACCTCGCGACGAGCGACATGCCGGAGGAAAACGACTTCACCAAGCAGCAGATCGCCGCCTTTGAGACGATGAGCCGGAAGATTGTCGAAGCGTTCCCGTATAAGATTTTAAGACACATTCTGAACACCGCCGGCACGACACGATTCACTGAATATCAATACGATATGGTAAGAATCGGCATCGGGCTTTACGGCGTGGCGTCGTGCGACGAGGACCGCGGCAGGCTCCACAACGTCATCTCCTTGAAATCGACGATAAAGCAGATCAAGGAATACGAGTCCGGTGAGACGGTGGGTTACGGTCGTCACGGGAAGGTCACGAGGCCGTCGCGCATCGGTGTCATCCCGATAGGTTACGCCGACGGGCTGCGCCGCCAACTCGGCAACGGGGCCGCGTGTTTCTGGGTCAACGGCAAACCAGCGCCGATAATAGGCAACGTTTGCATGGACCTCTGCATGATCGATGTCACCGGCATCGACTGCAAGGAAGACGACACCGCGGTGCTTTTCGATGAAAGTCATCCGATCGAGGAAATATCAAGAGCCTGCGACACAATACCTTACGAAATCATGACCGGCATCTCGCAGAGGGTGAAGAGGGTTTACGTGAAAGAATAAGAAAACAACACAACGACACAACAAAATTTTTATTAAATTTGCAGCCTCAAATTATTAAGTATTATGTCAGAAAACCTTGTAATAATCCCGACTTACAACGAGAAGGAGAACATCGAGAAGATCATCCGCTACGTCTTCAACCTTCCAATGGAGTTTCACATCCTTATCATCGAAGACAACAGTCCTGACGGCACGGCTGACATCGTGAAGCGTCTGATGCAGGAGTTTCCCGACAGGCTTTTCATCGAAGAGAGGAAAGGCAAGCTCGGCCTCGGCACGGCCTACATCCACGGTTTCAAGTGGGCTTTGGCGCGTGACTACCAGTACATCTTCGAGATGGACGCCGACTTCTCGCACAACCCCGACGACCTCATCCGTCTTCACGACGCCTGCGCCAACGGCGCCGACCTCTCCGTAGGCTCGCGTTACAAATGCGGTGTCAACGTCGTCAACTGGCCGATGGGACGCGTCCTCATGTCATACTACGCCTCGGCTTATGTGCGCTTCATCACAAGAATCAAGGTGCGCGACACCACCGCCGGCTTCGTATGCTACACACGCAAAGTGTTGGAAGCCATCGATTTCGACAAAATCAAGTTCGTGGGCTACGCCTTCCAGATTGAGATGAAATACACGGCATGGAAGCTCGGGTTCAAGATCGAAGAGGTTTCAATCATCTTCACCGACCGCCGCGAAGGGACGTCAAAGATGTCGAAAGGCATCTTCAGGGAAGCCATCTTCGGGGTGCTCAACCTGAGATGGAGAGGCATGACAGGTAAGATTAAAGCAAAGAAGGCATAATGAACTATATCATTGAAAACGCGACACTTGTCAACGAAGGAAGCACTTCGCTGGCAAGTGTCTTTGTTAAGGACGGGGTCATCGAAAAAATAAATCCGACAGATTGTAGAGACGGGGCAAATTACAATGTCATCGATGCGACAGGATTGTTATTGTTGCCAGGCGTCATCGACGACCACGTTCATTTCCGCGAGCCGGGGCTGACGCACAAGGCAGACATCGCGTCGGAGAGCCGCGCAGCCGTGGCTGGTGGCGTGACGTCGTTCATGGAGATGCCGAACACCAACCCGCCGACACTCACGCAGCAGCTGCTTCAAGACAAATACGACCTCGCCGCCGAGAAGTCGTGCGCCAACTACTCGTTCTACATGGGCGTTTCAAACAGCAACATGGACGAGGTCCTCAAGACCGACCCGAAGCGCGTGTGCGGCATCAAGGTGTTCATGGGGTCGAGCACGGGCAACATGCTCGTGGAGGACGGCGGCACGCTCAGCACTTTGTTCAAGGAAGCACCGTGTCTCGTCGCCGCACATTGTGAAGACGACGCCATCATCAAAGCCAACACCGCGGAGTTTGAGAGTGGAGTGTTGAGAGTTGAGAGTGGAGTGTTGAGAGTTGAGAGTGGAGTGTTGAGAGTGGAGAGTGGAGTTTTCCCGCACCCGATAATCAGAAATACTGAAGCATGTTACAAGTCATCGTCGAAGGCGGTTGAACTCGCCACAAAATACGGCGGTCGGCTTCATGTGATGCACGTCACCACAGAGAATGAGCTTTCGCTTTTCAGAAACGACATCTCATTGAAAGACAAGAAGATAACCGCCGAGGCATGTCTGAATCACCTCTGGTTTTCCGACAAGGACTACGAGCGGCTCGGCAATATGATAAAGGTGAACCCCGCGATAAAAAGCGAGAATGACCGACGGGCGTTGCTGAATGCGCTTGTTGAGGGCCGCATCGATGTCATTGGCACCGACCACGCGCCTCACACCTTGGAGGAGAAGATGAGGCCTTACGCCACGGCGCCGTCGGGAGCACCGTCGATACAGCACGTGCTTCCGTGTATGCTTGAACTTGTAAGTCAAGGATTCCTGAGCATCACAAAAGTTGTGGAACTGATGTCGCACAATCCAGCGACGCTTTTCAACATCAGCCGACGCGGCTTCATCCGCGAAGGCTATTATGCCGACTTGGTGCTCATCGACCCACACAAGCCGCAGACAATCAGCAACTCAGGCATCTTGTCGAAATGCGGCTGGACGCCATACGACGGCATCGAGCTTCACAGCAGCGTCACCCACACCTTCGTGAACGGCGAGCTTGTCTATCACGGCGGCAATGTCATTGACACTATAAGAGGAATGAGATTGGAATTCAACAGATAATCAATAAATTACAAAGATGAAGAAACTACTAAATATCATTGCATTAGCACTTGTTTTAGCTTCCTGCACCTCCAGCGAGGTCCGCAACTGCGAGAAGGTAGTCCGCCGCCATGACACGAACAACACGCCTTGGATTGTGTATTATTACGATGTCGTCGGTCGCGACAGCACCTGGGTTGAGGAGAAATGGTATCACGACAACGGCATGCTGAACCTCGAAGGCCACATCGTCAACGGCAAGCGTGAAGGTCTTTTCAAGGGCTACTACCCTTCCGGCAAGCTCATGAGCACCGGTGTCTTCCATGAGGGTCTTCGTGAAGGCCGCGGCGTGGTGTATCACGAAAACGGCAACATCAGCATCGACGGCAACTACAAGGGCGGCGCGATGACCGGCATCTGGAAGTTCTACGACGAGAACGGCGAAGTCATTGACGTTCAAGAATATGAATGACATGCAGACCTTATCTGTCTTTTCTGACGAGAGTTATATGCGTCAGGCTTTGAATGAGGCGCAGGCTGCCGCCGATGACGGTGAAGTGCCCGTGGGTGCGGTCATCGTGGTAAACGACAAAATCATCGCGCGTGCCCACAACCAAGTGGAGCTGCTGTGCGATGTCACGGCACATGCCGAGATACTCGCCATCACCGCGGCGTGCATCGCATTGGGTTCCAAATACTTGGACGACTGCACGCTTTACGTGACCCTTGAGCCGTGCGTTATGTGCGCCGGCGCATTGGAACATTGTCATATAAAAAAAGTGGTGTGGGCCTGCGACGACCCGAAGAACGGATTCCGCCGCTTCGGCAACCTCCTTCACCCGAAGACAGAAGTCGTCAGCGGGGTTTTAAAAGAAGAATGCCTTGACTTGCTGACGGGATTTTTTAAGGGTAAGAGATGAGTCTTTAGTCTTTAGCCTTTAGCCATTAGCTGTTAGCCTCTTTTAACTTTACTCCTTTAACTTTACTCTTTTAACTGAAAAACTCCCTGAAGAACTTCATCAGCAGTCTGACGTGTATCCCCGTCGCGCCGGCTGGCTTGTAACACTCGGCTTTGTCCAAAAAGGCTGTCCCTGCGATGTCGAAGTGCACCCACGGGTAGTCGGTGAAGTGTTCGAGGAACTTGCCCGCGGTGATGGCGCCGCCGAATTTGCCGCCCACATTCTTGATGTCGGCGAGGTCCGACTTTATCATCTCGCCGTATTCCTTGAACATCGGGAACCTCACGAGACGTTCATAGACACGCTCACCGATGTCTTCAAGTTTACTGTAGATCTCGTCAGCGTCTTTCTCCACGCACACGGTGGCGTATGGTCCGATAGCGTACGATGCCGCACCGGTGAGTGTGGCGAAGTCGAAGACCATCAGCGGGTTGTATTTCTTGGCGTAGGCGAGAGCGTCGGCGAGGATGAGGCGTCCTTCAGCGTCGGTGTTCAGCACCTCGACCGTCGTGCCGTCGAACATCGTGATGACGTCGCCCGTGACATGAGCGTTGCCGTCGAGACGGTTGTCGGTGGCCGGCACGAGAGCGATGACATGAACCGGCAGCTTCGCCTTGGCAACGGCATAGACGGCGGCTGATACGGTGGCGGCACCGGCCATGTCGTGTTTCATGTCGTTCATGAACTGTGCGGTCTTGAGGTTATAGCCACCGGTGTCGAACACTATGCCCTTGCCCACAAGCACGACAGGCCGATCGTTGACAGGCTGTTCGGGCTTCCACTCGAGGATGGTGAATGTCGGCTCATCGACACTCCCCGCGTTGACGGCGAGGAGGCCTCCCATCTTCAGTGCCTCGATTTTCTTCTTGTTGAAAACCTCAGCCTTGCCGCCGGCTTCACGCACTTTCGTGCTGATGATGTCGGCGAGACCTTCCGCGTTGAGATGGTTCGCCGGCTCGTTGACGAGGTCGCGGGCGAACAAGGTCGCCTCAACGGTGATGTTCATCTTCTCCACACAGTCGTCACAAGCCGTGCCTTCCATCAACCAGATGGTTTTCAACGTGTTATGTTTTGCGTCGGTCTTGTATTTCTTGAACTCATAGTTGGCGAGCATGATGCCTTCCGCGACACCCATCTTGGTGCAGCGTTTCGCGCCGATGTTTTGTATGAGTACATCTTCATATTTGTCTTTGTTCAACAGTTTGCAGATGGCGACACCTTTGCGGCGGCAGTCTTCCATGAAGTCCTTCTCATCGGCATCGGCGGCGATGAAGAAAATGACGAAAAGTTCTGTGTATCTGTCGATTACGACAGACTTGTCTCTGTCCTCATCGTATGATTTTCTCACATGTTCCGCTTCTTCGGCACGAAGCCCAACCTTCTCTATATTCTCAATTCCGTCGAGGATGAAAACCTTGGCTTTGACGTTTTCATCGTTTCTGAATTTTAAAGTAGTATTCATGATTTTAAATTATTTTAGCACAAGTTTCACAAATTCTTTACTAAAGTTCTGATTCCAACACTTTCATTATCATATCGGTAGCTCCGATTTTTGAAGCGACATAATCTTTGCACACCTGAGACGCAGAGTCAAAGAAACTTTCGTCATTGATGAATGTGGAGAAGACATTTTCGAGTTCGGCTCTGTTGTTTATCACGAATGCGCCTTTGAGTGCGATGAGCTCGACAGCCTCAATATAGTCGTGGTATTTCGGGCCGAAGACGACAGGCACGCCATAGACGACTGCTTCCTGGATGTTGTGTATTCCGTTGTAGAAGCCCGCACCGATGTATGCGAAACGTGCGTATTGATAGAGTTTCGACAGTATCCCTATAGTATTGACAACCAACACTTTGGAATGTTTATCGGTAAGTTCCGTATAAAGCTGATAGTCGTGAAGCTCCGATTCAATCTGTTTGATATGTTGTTCGGATATGTCGTGCGGCACCATGATGAAGCAGTAGTCGTCGGGCATGTTTTCGATGAACGGATAGAGCAGTCGTTCGTCCGACGGCCAGCTGCTGCCGGCGATGATACATTTTCTCCCGTCGATGAAGCGTTCCACCTCGGGGTAACGAGGGGCGGTTTGCGCGATGGAATATACGCGGTCGAAGCGCGTGTCGCCGGTAACCGTCACCTTGTTGATATTATTGGTACGAAGCAATGCTGCGGTGTTTTCGTCCTGCGCGAAGAAATATTCCACGCAGCTGAGATGTCTTCTGAACCACCTAAGTCGGAGCAACGCCTGGTTTTTCCGCAGGCTTATCGACAGGTAATATAATGGTATATCATTGTCTTTCAGCGTTTTGATATAGTTATACCAGAATTCATTCTTCACGAAGAACGCCGCTTTGATGTTGAATTTTCTGACTAACCGCGCTGCATTGCCGCGAGTGTCAACAGGCAGGTAAGCCACGATGTCGGCCAAAGGGAAGTCTTTCTTCACCTCGTAGCCCGACGGTGAGAAGAAAGTGAGCAGCATCTTGTATTCAGGATATTTCTTTTTCAGTGCCTCGATGACAGGAAGTCCCTGTTCAAACTCGCCCAAGGATGCCACATGCACCCATAGCCACTGTCCGGAGAGGTCCTTACCGGACAGTCTCCCCCATTGATTCTCACGGCCTTTGCGCCACTGCTTGGCCTTCTTGTTCCCAAACAAAGCGGCAATATGGACAATGCCAGCGTACAACCTCACAATAAACGTATATAAAACTCTCATTTCTTATTTCTAAAAAAATCAAAAACCAATCTCAACTCCTCACTACTTTACGAACTTTATAACTTTACGAACTTTACGACTAATAGTAGTAATATTCGGCAGGCATACGTTTGTACGTAGGGATATAGATTGCCGCCCTTATGCCGAAGTAGCCGTCGTTATATACTTTGGTATCTTTCGCTCTCAGGTTGAAGTCCCATTCGCGCATCGGCGTGGTGATGGCGCCGACATATTCCACGGCGACGGAGAAGTTGAATATCCTTGTGCTGCTGAGGAAAAGGTAGCCCACTGACGCCGAGTAGGCGAAGCCGCCGCGTTTACGGTCGTAGCCGTAGCGGTAGTCGTCGTTGAGCGGTTTGGGAGGAGAGGCATACGAGCCGAACTCCGTCCTTATCCATGAGACGATATAGCCGAGGCCGCCCTGCACGAAGATGCCGCTGTTAGGGTTCGGTTTCTTGAACGCGAACATCTTGCCGGCGGTGAGCTGCAGGTGCACGCCTCTCTCAAACAAAGCATAGCTGCCATAGATGCCGTCGCCCGTAATAATCTCATCGTTAATGTCAAGAATCTCGCCGAAAAGATCACGACGACTGATATTCACTTTGTTGCCCGAGATATAGTTGCCGTTGAAACTGAACAGCCAGTTCTTGTTGGTCTTGTAATACACGCTGCCGCCGACGGTGTGGTTGTTGCCGAACAGTTCTTTTGTGTCGTCCATCATCGGGATTTGAAACGCGTACGTCACTTGAAACATCCATGTAGGTATGCATTCTTTCTTTATGTCTCTGCCCTGCGACCTCGAAGTGCCTGGTGCGGAGATTGTGCTCAAGTCACCTTGGGCGTGAGCCGCCGTAAGCATGAGCATCAACGATAACACCGCAAAAAATCTTTCCTTCATATTGACCTATTAAAATTCCCGCAAAGATAAGAAACCTTTTGCAATGAGAGATTTTTTTTTGAAAATATTTAATGCGCTTTGAAAAATATTAGTATTTTTGCGCCACAAAATAAAATTGACATGAAGAAGGATACTTTACGCAATGCTGTCATGATGGTCATGACGGCAGTACTTTTCGGTTTTTCGATGACGATGACATCCTGCAAAGGCAAGGATAATGGTAAAGACAATGAAGAACCAGAGCCAATCATCACAATTGTTGATTCAATACCGGCAAACATCCTGCCGAGGGAGATTTACGAAGAGGTGACATCGAAAATTAACATCTACAATGGCACTACGCCTCCCGACATCAGCGGACAATACTTATCACACCCTCACGCCCTGCTATACGCCTCATACGACCCGGCGTACAACCCTGAAGACTCAACCATATTCTTCAGCGACCGATACATAGCATTCACATTTTCAGAGGCCACAGGCATGGATTTCTACGGCAAACAGTGGGATACAGACAACAACAAATGGATTGAAGAACATGTCAGCAAAATGAAAATCACCGGAGAGGGCGACAACTTCTGCTGTTTCTACGCCAACGAGGGGCAGCCGCACGGGTTCTTTTTGAGGCAATCGACCATATTCAGCGGCACATTGACATCGGAAGGCATCAAAGACTTCAAGGTGGCTGTCATCATGGTTGAGAACGACGGCGATGATGAATATTACGAAAAGAACACTTACCGCATCCTCGGTGTTTACAACGACGACAGAATCGCTGAAAACAACAACTGGATGGGCAAGAAAGCCCTTGAGACATCCGACGGACAGGCGGACTCTTTCATAAAGTAAGAGAAACGAGCGGAGATGTCTGACGAAGATTTCATTTCACAGGCTATATTACCGAATGGGATAAAGATACTTCACCGGCGGCGCGTCGGTGAAGTGTCGCATTTGGCACTGATGGTGAACGCCGGAATGCGCGACGAGAGCGCCGACGAGAACGGCCTTGCACACTTCATCGAGCATCTCGTGTTCAAAGGCACCAAGCGACGCAAGGCTTATCATATCCTCAGCTGCCTCGAGAACGTCGGCGGCGACCTCAACGCTTTCACCACAAAAGAGGAGACGTGCATACACGCATCGTTTCTGAAAGAGCATCTTGGCAAGGCGATGGACCTCTTCGCTGATGTCATCTTCAACAGCACCTTCCCGGAAAACGAGATGGAGAAAGAGAAAGAGGTCATCCTCGACGAGATCAACTCCTACCGCGACACGCCCGCCGATGAGATTTTCGACGAGTTCGAGAACCTGCTTTACAGAGGACATCAGCTTGGACGTAACATCCTCGGCACCATCGACCTCGTGAGCAACTACACGCGCGACGACATAGTGCGCTTCCACAAGTCGCACTACGCCCCCGACCGCATGATAATAGCCTGCATCGGCGATGTCAGCTTCAGGGATTTCAGGCGGATGGCCGAAAGATGCTTCGCCGACTGCCACGGCGATGCGTTGTCGTTCAACAGGACGCCGTTTGCGCCGTTGCCAGCCGTCACGCAGGTGGAGGAACGCACAAGCCATCTCACCCACGTCATCATCGGAGGCCTCGCCTACCCTTACAACGACGACCACAAACTCAAGCTGATACTCCTCAACAACATCCTCGGCGGCCCTGGCATGAACACACGCCTCAACCTCAACATCCGCGAGAAATACGGTTTCGCCTACACCATCGAATCACAATACAACGCCTATTCCGACACAGGCAACTACACCATCTACATGGGCGTTGACCCGCATTCGCAGGATAAATCTATCGAATTAGTGTTCAAGGAATTAAACAAGCTGATGACACAGAAACTCGGCACGTTACAGCTGTCGAACGCCAAGAAACAGCTCATCGGGCAGGTGGCGTTGAGCAATGAGTCGGGCATGAACGACCTGCTCGGCGTCGTGCGCGCCGGATTTTTCGAGGAACACATCGAGACGCTGCCGGAGACGATAGCCAAACTCGAAAAAATAACATCAGAAGACTTGCTCGAGGTGGCGAATGAGGTCTTCCAAAGAGACAGTGCCAGCCTGCTGATATACAAGGGGCAGGAAGAGTGAAAAC
>X431_Quagga__coassemble_135_pt1 | contig 14765 bp, 9 predicted proteins | sample X431_Quagga__metabat2_low_PE_006 | metagenome-assembled genome bin X431_Quagga
AAACCATTTTTAACCAAAACCATTTTTAACCAAAACCATTTTTAACCAAAACCATAACCAAAACTCCACACTCCAAACTCCAAACTCTCTTAACTCTCCTCTCTACTCGCTTAACGAAAAAAATATGGTTTTTCTCCACTCGCTGCGCACGTCCTTGCGAGCGACCGCAGGGAGTCGAACAATCTTCACTGCGGTAGTAATGTCAGCCGATTTTGACAACTGGAAGTCAAATGTCCCCATGACAAAGTCATCAAAGAAAAAACATGAGGAGTCACGGAGGTCTCCAAACGGTACACCTCCACGGCTCACCGATATTTTGCGAAATGTCATGTCATACCCGATAGAACAGCATTTTCCGATGGAGTGCATATCGTTTCTCGCAGAGATAAAACAGCGGATTTCAATGACAGGATTGGGATGATTTGCCCCACGACAAGAGTCTGTTCGTGAAAATTCGTGAAATTCGTGGTGAACTTATTCGTGAAATTCGTGGTGACAAAAAAAAGACGGGGCTGTGTTGCCCCGTCTCTCTTTGGTTTATTGTATGAGACAATTATTTTCTCTTCGCGTTTGCTTCTTCAAGCAGCTTGGCATCCTGCTCTTTGCCTTTGAAGAGGATGTAAGCGAATGGTGATGCGATGAAGAGTGATGAGAATGTACCGGCGATGATACCGACGAGCAATGCGAACACGAAGCCGCGGATTGTCTCGCCGCCGAAGATGAAGATCGCGAGCAACACGACCAACGTGGTGCCTGATGTGTTGATTGAACGCATCAAGGTGCTGTTGACGCCGTTGTTGATTCTCTCGTACCATGTCCTCTTCGGGAACAACGCGACGTTTTCACGGATACGGTCGAAGATAACCACAGTGTTGTTGATTGAGTAACCGATGATTGTCAGCACCGCTGCGATGAACGACTGGTCAACCTCCATTGAGAATGGCATGACGCTGTAAAGCAGCGAGTACATACCGATCACGATGATGGTGTCGTGTGCCAATGCGATGATTGACGACACACCGTACTGCCATCTTCTGAAACGGATTGCGATATAGACGAAGATGACCACCAACGAGAACGCGACTGCCCAGAATGCCTTGCGTGTCACGTCGTCAGCGATGGTACCGCCGACTTTCTGTGAACTCATGATGCCTATCGAGACATCGTCTGATGAGAACTGCTGGTATGTCACGTTGCCCGTGTAGAATCCCTTCAACGCTTCGAAGAACACTTCCTGAATCTGTGCGTCAACTTCAGGGTCATCGTTGTCAACCATGTATTTGGTCGTGACCTTTACCTGATTGGCAGGACCGAATGTCTTGACGAGTGGTGTCTCGTTGGCTGCCTGGAAGATGTCGATGGCTGTGAGAGCTTCACGTACTTCATTGTCGTTGACTTCCCTGTCGAAACGGATGACGTAGTTACGGCCACCCTTGAAGTCAATGCCGAGGTTGAGTTTCAATGTGCAGAGTGAGATTGCACTCACGAGAATCATTGCACCACCGATGATGAAGGCTGTCTTGCGGAACTTGATGAAGTCGAAGTTTGCGTGCTTCATGAAGTCACGTGTCATGTCGGTTGAGAACTTGACATCCTTGCCTTTTTCAACCCATCTGTCGAGGATGAGACGTGTGATGAAGATTGAGGTGAACAACGATGTGCAGATACCGATCATCAATGTCGTTGCGAAACCTTGGACAGGGCCTGTACCGAATTCGAAGAGGATGAGACCTGTGAGGAATGTGGTGATCTGACCGTCGAGGATGGCTGAGTAAGCTGCCTTGAAACCATCGGCGACGGCGAGGCGCAAGCCCTTGCCTGCCGCGACTTCTTCCTTGATACGTTCGAAGATGATGACGTTCGAGTCAACAGCCATACCTAATGTCAACACGATACCTGCGATGCCAGGGAGTGTGAGCACTGTGCCGAATGACGCGATGACACCGAAGAAGAACACGATGTTCACGAGCAATGCGATGTCGGCTGCCAGACCTGCCTTGCTGTAGAAGAACAGCATATAGAGGAGGACGAGGCAGAATGCGATGATGAATGACCAGAAACCTGATGTGATGGCTTCCTGACCGAGTGACGGACCGACGACGTTCTCTTCAAGGACTCTCGCCGGAGCCGGCAACTTACCTGCTTTCAGGATGTTTGCCAAGTCCTGTGCCTCTTCGACTGTCATGTCGCCGCCGGAGATCTGTGAGCGTCCGCCGGGGATCTCGTCATTGACGACAGGATATGAATATACGTAGTTGTCGAGGACTACAGCGACCTGACGGTGGATGTTGTCACCCGTGAGGCGTTTCCATGCCTTCGCGCCTTCTGTGTTCATCTGCATGTCAACCTGGACGCGGCCGTTCTGGTCGTAGTCCTGACGTGCGTCGGTGATGACTTCACCGCCGAGTGAGCATTTGTTTTCTTTGTTTGCCTTCAGCGCGACGAGGTCGATGTATTCTGTGCCGTCGGTGGCCTTGTTAGGCTTCACGCACCATGCGAAACGGAGGTTGCGTGGGAATATCGTACCGACTTGCTTGAGCATTCTGTTGACGTTAGCCGTGTCTTTCACGAGAGCCATGCCGACGCGGGCTGTCTCTGCCGGGACCATCATGCCGTTGGCATTTGTGTAGAACGACGGCTGGAGCACCGCGTACAGCGGGTTGTTCTTCTGGAACGCCTCGAGGGCTTCCGTCTGTGCCTTCTTCAGAGAGTCTTCCGCTGACATCTGGTTGAGGAGGGCGAGGTTTTCGCCGTCTGCGCTGACTTCTTCAGCCTTCTCTGCCTTCTCGGGAGCCATGGCCTTCTCTATCTCGGCGAGACGTGCGTTGGCTTCCTCGAAATGCTGGTAGATTTCGTTGAAGTTGTATGTCTCCCAGAACTCGAGCTGTGCCGTGCCCTGTAGGAGTTTGCGGACACGCTTCGGATCCTTGATGCCCGGAAGCTCGACCAAGATACGGCCCGAGCCTTCAAGTTTCTGGATGTTAGGCTGTGCCACACCGAAACGGTCGATACGTGTTCTCAAAATCTGATATGAACGGTCGATGGCACTGCTTGTCTCGTCCTTGATGACCTTCAGAACCTCGGCGTTCGTCGAGTTGACGGTGATGCCTTTGTCCTTGAACTCAAAGAGGAAGATCGAAGCGAGACGAGCGTTCGGGTCGAGCCTCTGGTATGCCTCGCCGAAAAGGTCAACAAAGTCCTTCTGGCTGTTGAGGTGCTGTGCCTTGGCCTCGTCCATCGCCTGCCTGAATGTGTTGTCTTTGTTCTGTGCGTTGCCGGAGAGAGCGTAGATGATGTCAGGGACTGACACTTCCATCATAACGTTCATACCACCCTTAAGGTCAAGGCCGAGGTTCAACTCCTGCTCCTTGCACTTGCGGTAGTCCTGCCACATGTAAACTTTAACTGTGCCTATCGAGTCGAGATAGTAAGTCTCTTTTGCCGTCTGGATCGAATCCAGCAACTCCTCGTAAGCTTTCTGATCACCATTAGCCAATTTCTGTGCTAATGCGAGCGTTTCCTCGCTTTGGGCATATTTCTCGGCTTTGCTTTCGATGTGCTTTGTCACGAACGTGAATGACAACTGGTACACCGTGAAGATCGCCAATAATACTGCCAAAAGCCTAATGACTCCTTTGTTTTGCATTGTAATTGAATTTAATTATTAAACTTATTTTTGTTATTTTCAAACCTATTTTTTTTGAGCGCGCAAAATTACGACTTTTTTACTTTGCTACCAAATATTTTTTCAAATAAAATTCTCTTAACTCTCCACTCTCAAAACTTCACTCTAATTAATATTTTATAACTCTCCACTCTCAAAACTTCACTCTGATTAATACTTTATAACTCTCCACTCTCAAAACTTCACTCTGATTAATACTTAATCCATTTAATCAACTCCTTCCAGCTGACTTTCTTTCCGTACATCAGGATTCCCGTCCTGTAGATCTTCGCGGCAAGCCATGTGAAGACGATGAATGTCAATACTAAAATCGCTATCGAAACTCCGATTTGCCAATATGGCACTCCGTATGGGATTCTGAGCATCATCGCCACAGGCGATGTGAACGGAATCATTGACAGCCAGATACTTAAGCTGCTGTTAGGCGCGTTGGCGATGGCGGTCGAACATACGATGGCGAGTATCAGAGGTATTGAAATCGGCAGCGTGAACTGTTGCGAGTCGGTCTCGTTGTCGCAGGCCGAGCCTGTGGCGGCGAACATCGCGGCGTAAAGGAAATAACCGCCGACGAAATAGAACAGGAAACACCACAGAATCGTGCTGAAATTGATTGAATGTATGACATCCATGACCTCGTTGAGCATCTCGTTGCTTTCCGTAACTTGCTGAACATCTGTGATTTGTTCCGACATCACCGTGCCGTTTGAAAGCAGGTCGGGCGTGCCGGTCGCCACGGTGACAGCCGTGTAGATGCCGAACGACAGGACAATCCACAGCACGAACTGCGTCAGTCCGACCAGAGCGATGCCGATGATCTTGCCCATCATCAGCTCGAAAGGTTTCACCGAGCATATCAGCACTTCGATAATCCTGTTGGTCTTCTCCTCGATGACGCCACGCATCACCTGTGAGCCGAAGAGGAACACCACGAAGTAGATAACCATCGCAAGGATCAGTCCGAGTATCATCTCGAACTCGCCGAAGCTCTTCTTCTCGACTTCCTCGCCGTTCACCTCGTCCATGCGTACCGTCTGCAACGTCACCACCGTCGCCGTCGCCGATTTCACGATGTCGGGGTCGATGCCTGAGGCCAAAAGTTTCTGGTGCTCAATGGTTTGCTTCATGTTGCTCTTGATGTGTGAGGTCAGCGTCATCGGTAGCGTGTTCTGACTGTAAAGCTCGGCGCTCGACGGGATGTTGAGCTGCGTCGCCGGAATGTACAGCACTCCGTCGTAAACGCCAGCTTTGACCAAGGTCTTTAGCTCATCGATGTCATGGTCGGGATACGTGAAACTGTTGGCGTCGGTGTCCTCGAACTTGCCCTTGAAAAAACTCGATTCGTCGCACACCGCGATGGTTTTCTTCTCCTCAAGTTTCTCCGAGTTGACCATCAGAATCGCTGGCAGAAACATCAGCGCAGCGAACAGGATAGGGGTGAGGAACGTTATGATTAAGAATGACTTCTTCTTTACTCGTGTCAGATATTCTCTCTGTATTATGATTCCGATTTTCATGACGGCGGGGTTTTAGTTGTTCGACTGATTTGATGTTACCAGATTGATAAAGATGTCGTTCATCGAAGGGAGTATCTCTTTGTACGAGACGAGTTCGCCTTCGTCCAAGACACCTCTGATCAGTTCGTTGGAGTTGGCCGACTTGACGGTGACGTGCACGTTGCCGTCTCTGTCGTTCTCCATCGCGGTTATCGTGTGCCCTTCCGGCATTTTTATCTCTTCCTTGAAAGGCCTGACAATCATCTCATACGTGTGGCTCTTGTATTGTTGCTTGATGTCGCTGACTTTGCCCTCGAGGATTTTCTCACCTTTATTAATAAGCATGATGTTGTCGCAGAGTTCTTCGACTGATGCCATGTTGTGTGTCGAGAACAGTATTGTTGCGCCGTTGTCACGTAGTTGCAGTATCTCGTTCTTCAGCAGGTTCACGTTCACGGGGTCGAAGCCGGAGAACGGCTCGTCGAAGATCAGCAGTTTCGGCTCGTGTATCACGGTGACGATGAACTGCACCTTCTGCTGCATCCCTTTGCTAAGCTCTTCGACTTTCTTGTCCCACCACTCGGTGATGCCGAATTTCACGAACCAGTGTCTGAGCTTTCTGTCGGCGTCGCGTTTGTCCATGCCTTTGAGTTGGGCAAGATATATTGCTTGTTCGCCGACCTTCATCTTCTTGTACAGCCCGCGTTCTTCGGGCAGATAGCCGATGACTTCCACGTCACCGGGCGACAACGGATTGCCGTTTAAAAGGACTTGCCCCGAGTCGGGCAAGGTTATCCTGTTGATGATTCTGATGAGGGTCGTCTTGCCCGCTCCGTTCGGCCCGAGGAGTCCGTAGATGCTCTGGCGCGGCACCGAGATGGAGATGTCGTCGAGCACCTTCTTGGCGCCATACGACTTGCTTACGTTTTTGATTTCCAGGTAGTTCATGCTAAAATTTATCTTCGGGCCAACTTAACTGAAGAAGTCTCTTATCTTGTCGAATGCGCTTTTGTCGTTGACTCCGGGCTTCGGCTTGAAGTTCTCGCTTTCGAGGAGTGTCTTCATCATCTGTTCCTCGTCTTTTGACAGCCTCTTCGGTGTCCAGACGTTCACGTTCACGATGAGTTCGCCTTTCGCGTAGCTGTTTATCTCAGGAAGTCCCTTGCCTCTCAGCCTGATGATGTCGCCGCTTTGCGTGCCAGCCGGGATCTTGATGTTGACGGTGCCGCCGACGCAAGGCACATCGACGTTGCAGCCGAGCGCGGCCTGCGGCAGGCTGACGAACAGGTTGTAAATCAGGTTGCTGCCGTCGCGTTCGAGTCTGTCGTCTTTTGTCTCTTCTATGAGGATTAGGAGGTCGCCGGCGACGCCGTTATGTGCGCCTGCGTTGCCTTTGCCTCTGACCGACAGCTGCATCCCTTCGGCGACGCCTGCCGGGATGTCGAGTTCGATGACTTCTTCGCCTTTCACCACGCCGTCGCCGTTGCAGCACGAGCATTTCTTCTTTATGATGTGGCCTTCGCCCTTACATGTGGGGCATACCGAGACGGTCTGCATCTGTCCGAAGATGGAGTTGCGCGATGTCACGATCTGCCCTCTGCCGCGGCATGTCGGACATGTCTCTGTCTTGCCGTCCTCCGAGCCGTTGCCGCCGCATTTCGTGCATGGCACGTATTTGTTCACCTTGACTTTCTTCTTCACTCCGGTGCTGACCTCGTCGAGCGTGAGCTTGACTTTGAGGCGGAGGTTGGAGCCGCGATAGACCTGGCGCTGCGAGCCGCCGCCACCGAAGCCGCTGCCGAAGCCGCTGAACCCGCCGCCGAAGCTGTTGTTCAGCAGGTCGCTCAGGATGTCGCTGAACTGCCCGAAGATGTCGTTCATCGACGCCCCGCTGAAGTCCTGACCCTGCACTCCTGCGAAACCGTAACGGTCGTAACGCGCACGTTTGTTCTCGTCGCTCAAGACACTGTACGCCTCAGCCGCCTCCTTGAACTTCTCCTCGGCTTCCTTGTCGCCGGGGTTCCTGTCAGGGTGGTACTGTAAGGCTTTCTTCCTGTATGCTTTCTTGATCTCATCGGCTGTGGCGTTCTTCTGAACATCCAGCACCTCGTAGTAATCTCTCTTTTCCATTTTATAAAGCAATGAAGCTCAGTTAATTAGCATCCGACGACGACACGCGCGAAACGGATGACCTTGCCGTTAAGTTTATAACCTTTCTGGATGACGTCTATCACTTTGCCTTTCAAACTCTCCTCGGGAGCGGGGATCTGCGTCAAGGCCTCGTGCTCGTCGGTGTTGAAGTCGGCGCCGTTGGCGTTGATCTCTTCAAGACCTTTCTGCTCCAAAGTCTTCTTTAACTTGTTGTAAATCAACAGTGCTCCTTCGTAGTTGCTCTTGTCTTCGCTCTTCTCCATGGTCGGAAGCGCACGCTCGAAATCGTCCAAAACTGGCAGCATCGCGTTGATTGTCGCCTCCGCCGCCGTCTTAATCAGCTCGATCTTCTCGTTGGCGGTGCGCTTGCGGTAGTTGTCATATTCCGAGTAGAGACGGACATATTTGTCATTCAATTCGTTGTACTTCTCTTGCAGCTCATTCGTCTCAGATGTTTCGGCGGTCTCAGTCGCCTCGTAGACTTCGGCGGTCTCTTTAGTCTCTTTTACTTCTTTCTTGCTCTTAACATCTTTATTCTCAACGTTTTGAGAATCTTTCTTGTTCTTTTTCTTGTCGCCCATATAATATTTTTTTAATCATTTTCAAAATAACATGCCGGCGGTAATCAAAAACACTGCCAGAAAAGTCAAGATGACAAATTGTCACCGACACTGGTTGAAAAACGAACGTCTGCGTTTTCCAAGTTAGTTGATTACAACCTTCTTTGAAATTAGTTTATCGTTGGCCTTGACGTTGATGAGATACATTCCGGCGTTCATGTCGCTTGTGCTGATGACGTTGCTCGCATCGGCATGTCTCACGAGCTGGCCTGAGATGTTGTATATCTCGATGCTTTCGGCGTTTATCCCATTGATTATGATGTCGTTGCCATTCTGATGGATGGTGATGTCGTCTTCACAATTTTCCGTGATGCCGGTGTGGTCAACGATATTCACCACGACGTACTCCACTCCTTCGGGTGTCGTGGCGGGGTCCGACTCGCCTTCTTCGCATACGGCTCTGACGGCATAGATGAAGCCGCCTTCTGCGCCGGTGAGTTCATCGAAATACTCGGTCTCGGTTGTCTCGCCGATGAGTTCGACTTCTGCTGGTGTTTCACCTCTGTAGATGTTGAACGAGAGTTCGTTGCCTGTCGTCGCCGTCCATGTGATGTGTGCGCCGTAGTTTTCGCCGTCTTCATACTGTTCGCCGTAGAGGTCTGTCGGCGCGTTGCACGGGTTCTCGATGACAGGTCCCATCGTGCCGTCCTTCTGTATGTTCTGTCCATAAAGTCCGTTGACACCGTCTCTCACGTCCTGGAAGAAGATGACGAACTGGCCGTCGGCGTATTCGTATGAGCCATAGGCTGTCGTCTCCTTGCTGCTTGGGATGCATTCGTTGGTGTTGAAGTCTTTCTCCCAGAGTATTGAGAAGGCCGGGTCGGTGCCGATGGCCATAATCTGTCCGTCGTTATAGTCTTTTGCGCTGCAGTAGAGCAGCGTCACGCTCCTGTCGGGCGCACATGCGATGCTGAACTGTCCGATGCTCGTCTCTGACACAGGGACGACGACCGTGCCGCCCGCGCCGTTGAGGAGCTCGCCCGACTGCGACACTCTCACTATTCTCACCGAATTATATATCTGGTATGCTGCGTCAGTCTCGCGGAAGGCAAGGATGAGGTCGCCTGTCACCACGTCGTATGTGCCTGACGCCTCCAAGCGGTAGTACAATTCATCTGTTGGGCTGACCTGCACGCCGAGCGGGTGGTCTGCGTATGTGGTGCAGTTGCCTTCCGCGCTGAAGTGCATGACATAGACGTTGAACGCATCGACTTCGCCGCCGCAGTGCTCGATCCAGCACCAGCCACCGCCCATGCCGTCAGGGATGATGTTCATGAACTTCCACCCTTGTATCGTGGTGGTGTTCATCATGGTTTGGGTATTGACAATATTTCCCGAGGCGTCAATCTTCGTGACTTTGATCGTCTCGTCGTACGCCGTCCAGCCTTGAGATGCATCGTATGACTGATACGCCACGAGCACGCCGCCGTCGTCGGCTGCCAGCATTTTCTGGACGCCGCCCAAATCACCTACTGGAATCCTGATGTCGTCACCCATCGTCCCGTCTGCCGCGATGTGGCGGACGTGAATGGCGTTCATGAAGTCGGTCGTGCTGACCCACACGCCGCCGTTATCATCCGCGACGACCTCGGTGCGGCATTGATATGCGTCTTCTGCAATGTCCGCGGTCTTTATCGGTCCCCAGACGATCTCGCCCTGAGCGTTGACCTTGTATGCGTACGGACCGTAGCCGCCTTCTTCCCTCGCGAAATGAGAGACGGCGCAGCAGTCTGTCGTCGCCGCCATGCTGACACCCGTTGACATCGTGGAGCCTGACTGTCCCATGAAGACAGGCTCGTCCCACATCGGGACACCTTCCTTGCTGACATACATCAGCTTCGGATTCCAGTCGCCACCGACGAAATTGCAGAACTGGACGAAGAAGTCGCCGTTCGGACATCTCGATTGGTACAGTTCGTTGTATTCACTTTGTCCGGTGGTAATTAATGTGTTTGTCGTAGGGTCGTCAACCCATTGTGCGTTGGCTGCAAATGCAATGCACACGATCATCGTTGATAGTAAGATTTTTTTCATGGTATTTGAATTTAGTTATTAATTATGAGTTTTATATTTAAAAATGTCAAGGTGTTTTTTTCGTCTTGATGTGTCAGTGTCTTTAAATTCTCTCGATGTCGGCGCCGAGGCTGCGTAGTCGTGTGTCGATGTCCTGGTAGCCGCGGTCAATCTGGTCGATGTTGTCGATTATTGATGTGCCATTGGCGGAGAGTGCCGCGATGAGCAGTGCCACGCCGGCTCTGATGTCGGGTGATGCCATCCTCAGTCCTTTGAGTTGGTGGCTTCTGTCGAGTCCGATGACGTTGGCGCGGTGAGGGTCGCAGAGTATCACCTGTGCGCCCATGTCGATGAGTTTATCGACGAAGAACAGGCGGCTCTCGAACATCTTCTGATGTATCAGCACGGTGCCTTTGGCCTGTGTCGCCACGACGAGTATGATGCTTATCAGGTCGGGCGTGAAGCCTGGCCACGGCGCGTCGGCGATGGTGAGGATGCTTCCGTCGAGGAAGGTGTCAACCTCGTAGTGCTGCTGCGACGGGATGTGTATGTCGTCGTTGATGAACTCCATCTTGATGCCTAACTTCTTGAAGGTGGCGGGGATGATGCCGAGGTCTTGTATCCCCGCGTCTTTGATGGTGATGTCGGAGCCCGTCATGGCGGCGAGGCCGATGAACGAGCCTACTTCGATCATGTCGGCGAGGAGTCGGTGTGTGGTGCCGTGGAGCTTCTCCACGCCGGTGATGCGTAGCAGGTTGGACCCCACGCCGTCGATTTTCGCGCCCATGGTGATGAGCATGCGGCAGAGCTGCACGAGGTACGGCTCGCACGCCGCGTTGAATATCGTGGTGGTGCCTTTGGCCATCACCGCCGCCATCACGATGTTGGCGGTGCCTGTCACCGACGCCTCGTCGAGGAGCATGTAGGTGCCTTTGAGTCCGTCTTTGGGCGCAACGAGATGGTAGCAGTATTCCATGTCTGTCGTCTCCATCGACGCCCCGAGGTTCTGCAAGCCGACGAGGTGTGTGTCGAGACGGCGTCGTCCGATCTTGTCGCCGCCCGGACGCGGCATGTAGCCGTTGCCGAAGCGGGCGAGGAGCGGGCCGAGTATCATCACGCTGCCGCGCAGACGAGTGGCACGCTCGTGGAAGTCCTCGGTGTCGAAATACTCGTGGTTGATGTCTTTGGCCTGGAGCGTCACTTCGCTCTTGCTCGTGCGTCTCACATCGACGCCCATGCCTTTCATCAGCTCGATGAGGTTGTTGATGTCGAGGATGTCGGGTAGGTTCGTGATGGTCACAGGCTCATCGGTGAGGAGCGCGGCGCAGATGACCTGCATCGCCTCGTTCTTGGCGCCCTGCGGGACGATGACGCCACTAAGTCTGTTGCCGCCTTTGATCTTGAATGATGACATGATGTTAGCTCTTTTTCATTGGACGATTCGGGTTCGACTGTTTCATTGCCTGCTGGCTTTTCTTCTTGCCGTTCTTTTTCTTCTGTTGCTGCTGCGGTGCCTTGTTGAGGATCTCGTTGGCGGATGCCAATTTCGTGTCCATCGGCATGGTGATTGCGCCTTCAGAAATCTTATACAGGTCGTCGAGGATGAGCAGGTCGTTGACGGTGTCGCGGTTCCAGTTGAGGTAGTCGCGCTTCATGTGGTTGGCGATGTTCAAGAGGATGGCCTGTTTCTTCGGGCCGTCGGGCATCTCCTTCACCTTCTTCACGACATCGTAAACATATTGTCCGTAGTGACCGAAACGTATGTTGTTCTTCTGGTATCCGACATGGTCGGGTTTCTTCTGCTGCGTCTCCGGTGTCGGCTTCGGGAACGGGCCGTCAACGTCGAGCTCGTAGTTGGCGATGATGTGAAGATGGTCCCACAGCTTGTGGTTGTAGTCGTTCGACTCCTTGACCTGCGGGTTCATCTGCGCCATCACGCTGACGACGAAATACGCCGCCTCGGTGCGTTCCTTGCGGTCTTCAATCTCCATGAGATGGCGAATCATCACCTGGATGTTACGGCCATATTCTGAAATCACTATCTTTTCACGTCCTGTGTTGTAATCCATATTAGTTATAGGTATTTATTTAACACGCTGAGTTTTGCAAATTTCAACATCAAGTTCTTCAGCCCGCAGTCATCAAACACCACGGCTGCTTTTTTGTTCGGCCCTGTGCCTTCCACAGTCTTCACGGTGCCTTGGCCGAACTTCTGATGCAGCACTCTCTGTCCTACGTTGATGACTTCGGGGTCAACGAAGACGAAGTCGGTCACCGGTGCCTTCGGCTCGGCCGGAGTCTTCGGCTCGTATGCTGGCTTCGCGCTATATGTCGTGCGGCTGCTGTAGCTGGTTGTCTGTCTCGAAGAACCCCACGACGATCCGCGGTCGTGGCTGAACGGGTTGTACGTGTGTTCTTCTTTTATCGTGGCGCCCCTGAATGAGGCTTTCTTTGTCTTCTCGATGAGGTCGGGGTTGATCTCGTCGATGAAACGCGACGGCTCGCACATCGTGAGGCTGCCCCAGCGGTAACGGCTCTCGGCGTAGCTCATGATGAGCTTCGTCTCGGCGCGCGTGATGGCGACGTAGAACAGACGACGTTCCTCTTCAAGCTCCTCGCGGGTGCTTATCGACTGCGCCCCCGGGAAGAGGTTCTCCTCAAGACCCACGATATAGACGTACGGGAACTCAAGGCCTTTCGCGCTGTGTATCGTCATCAGGGTGACGACATCGGCGTCTCCGTCTTGCTTCATGTCCTGGTCGGTGACGAGCGCCACGTCCTCCATGAACTTGTTGAGACTCACCTTCATCTGCTCGCCCGTAACCTCGTCGATCTGTTTGTCGGAGAACTCCATGATGGCGTTCAGAAGCTCCTCGATGTTCTCCACCCTTGCGAGGCTCTCCGGCGTCTCGTCGTCTTTCAGCACGTTGATGAGCTTGATGGTGTCGCTCACGTGCTTGGCCAGCTCGAAGGCGTTCATCTTGTCGAGCTGCGCCTGGAAGCTCTGCATCATGATGACGAACTCCCGCAGCCTGTTGACGATGCCCATGTTGAACTCGGTGCTCGTCTCGTTGAGAGATGTCATGACGTCCCACACCGTCGATTGCCGCTGCTGCGCCATGACTTGCAGTTTCTGTTTCGTGGTGTCGCCTATGCCGCGCATCGGGTAGTTGATGATACGCATCAGAGCCTGCTCGTCGTACGGGTTAATGACGACGCGGAGGTAGGCGAGGAGGTCTTTCACTTCCTTGCGGTCGTAGAACGACAGCCCGCCGTATATTCTGTAAGGTATGTCTTGTTTTCTGAGGGCTTCCTCGAGGGAGCGCGACTGTGCGTTGGTGCGGTAGAGTATCACGAAGTCGCGGTTGTTGAGCTGTCTCGACATCTTGTATCCGAAGATGGAGTTCGCCACGAGCGTCCCTTCTTCGTTGTCCGACGTGGCACGGAGCAGGGTTATCAGTTCGCCTTCTTCCTTGTCGGACCACACGTTTTTCTTGATTTGGTCTTTGTTGTTCGCGATGACGCTGTTAGCCGCGTTGACGATGGTCTTGGTGGAGCGGTAGTTCTGTTCGAGGCGGATGAGCTTGTGGCTCGGATAATCGACCTTGAAGTTCAGGATGTTCTGTATGTTCGCGCCGCGGAAGCTGTAGATGCTCTGTGCATCGTCGCCGACGACGCAGATGTTCTCGCGCATCGCCGCTATCCGCCTGATGATGAGATATTGCGCGTAGTTGGTGTCCTGGTACTCATCGACGATGATGTATTCGAAATGTCTCTGGTATTTGAAGAGTATCTCTGGGAAGTCGCGCAGCAGCACGTTGGTGTTGAAGAGTATGTCGTCGAAGTCCATCGCGTTGGCGCGTTTCAGGCGGGCGTTGTATAGTTTGAATATCTCGCCTGTCATGGGCTTCTGCGCGCGGCGGTCCTGTTCCTGGATGTCGGCGTTGTCGCAGTAGTCTTCCGGCGTGTAGAGTGCCGACTTCGCCATTGAGATGCGGTGAAGCACGTATTTCGTCGGATAGGCCTTCGCGTCGAGCTGCATCTCTTTCAGTATGTTGTTGACGAGGGTCTTTGAGTCGTCGGTGTCGTAGATGGTGAAGTCGGGGGTGTAGCCGAGGCTCGCCGCCTCGATACGCAGAATCCTCGCGAAGATGGAGTGGAACGTGCCCATCCACACGTTGCGTGCCGCGCCCGGCTCCACGAGCTGCATGATACGCTCCTTCATCTCCTTCGCGGCCTTGTTAGTGAACGTCAAAGCCATGATGGAGAACGGGTTGATGCCTTGCTGGATCATATATGCGATACGGTGGGTGAGGGCGCGGGTCTTGCCGGAACCTGCGCCGGCGATGACCATCACCGGACCTTCTATTGTCGTAACGGCTTCACGCTGTGGGGCGTTTAGTTTTTCAAGGATGTCTGACACGTTTAACAAAATTTGGCTGCAAAGTTACAAAATAGTTTGAAGATATGAGTTTGGAGTTGAAAGTTTTTTTCAGCGGTTCAGATTGACAGCATGAGTTGACATTTTTTTGTCATTTTGGAATTATCGGGAAATCTAAAACAGTTTAGAGCATAAAGAGTCTGCAGTGCAATACCCGCCACGACATCCGTGTGATTCGTGTTAGGTGGCAAACCCCAATGTATCTGTCCTATATATATAAAGGTGTTGTTGTCATCATCCCTATTATCATTCTTGTTTTTTGCCGAGAAGTGCTATTGCGACATCTGTCAATTTCTCATTTTTTCAGTAATTTGGCGTGGAAAAGGCGTAATTTTCGTTGTCCGGCGTGCCGGAAAATGCCT
>X431_Quagga__coassemble_139_pt1 | contig 14504 bp, 8 predicted proteins | sample X431_Quagga__metabat2_low_PE_006 | metagenome-assembled genome bin X431_Quagga
GCTTTCATCGTTTTTGAATTTGCACTCGGTATGGTGTTGCCGCACGAAATCGCTCAAATTATTTACGCTATCTTTATTCTGCTTGTTGGTGACGGCGCAGATGGTTTTGTGTTTGTTGGTGTCTTTGGCAAAAAGAAGTATGTTCGTGTACACTGTGGCACTCTCGAAAATTTTCACTCCAGCAAAGTCAATCAGTAGCATCGGGTTGGTTTGCGTGGCAAAGAACTCGCGGGTTTTCTCACCATAGCCAGCACGCATCCACTTGTTAGAAGTAATATAGCACAAATGACCTCCTTGTTTCAACATTTGGTGTCCCCGTTCATAGAACAGGCAGTATATGTCGCCCGTGCTTGCAAAGGTCTTGTAACCGCAAGGCTGGTACATTTTGCCTAATTTACCGCCGTCGTTCTGCAACTGAATATACGGCGGATTGCCAATAACAACATCGAAGCCGTCAGTTATCCCATACATCCATTCGGGATCGAAGAAAGGTGACTTGGCGTTTTGGTCGTAAGGATTCCACGCCGCCATTTGCAGGGCGTCGTCGATGGCAATTATGTTGTCGCTCTTCAGCATTTCTGCCAGTTCCTCACGTAGCTGGTTGTCACGGTTGCGTAACTTTGTTTTCTGATAAACAGTCTTGGCGGTAAAGTGCTCGTGACGTACTTTCTTCAGTTCGTCTTTCAAATCGTTGATGTCCTGGTCAAACAGGCATAGTTCGTTTGTCTTCTTCAGTTCGATGAGAGAGTTTGCTGCGACGAAATGTGTTTCCAAATTTGGCAGGTTCGGTATGCCGTAGTTTTCATCTGGATTGTCGGTCTTGTGGCAGTCGCAGACAAGTGAAATAAAGAAACGCAGTTTGGTGATTTGCGCCGCAATGGTCTGAATGTCACTGCCATAGATACAGTTTTCCATAACCTGCAACTTCAAGTCGTATTTTTCACCGTCGGCGTGAAGCCGTCCAAAAATCTCAATTATCCTGTTCAACATGCCGATGGGGAAAGCTCCCGAGCCACAGGCTGGGTCGAACACTTTGATGTTTTTCAGTTTGTTGATGATGGACTCATAGAACGATTTTCTGCTGTCGTCGTAAACAAAATTGTCGGCAAAGATGGCCTTGATTTCGTCGGTGTTACCGAGATAAGCCTGCAAGCTGACATCAACCATATAATCGACAATTTCACGAGGAGTGTAGAAAGAACCGCTTTGGTTGCGAGCTGTCTCCTGCGTTTCCGGATTATACACACCGAGAAGATTCTCGAAGACCTTGCCGAGTAATTCGGGATCGAGAGCCACCTGCTGCTCTGATGGTGTGTTTTCTTCAACAGTGAAATTGTAACGTTTCAGTATCGAAAGCAAGCCGTCTTCCGGGTCGAAGAATAACTTGTTTGGGACGAATGCCCTTTTTGTGAAATGACCGCCGACAATCGTGCTGTTGCGGCTGAAGCCATCGTGATAATATGCCTGAACACCGTCTTGCGTCTTGTTTTTGTCCAAACATTCAAAGAGACCTCCGTTGATGAAAGGTATGAACTCGAAGATTGACAGTATCTTGTCTTCACTGATTTTGAACAATTCCTGATAGCGGTAAAGCGATTTGACATCAGGCTGGCCTTGCAGGTGAGCGAATCCACGCCGCTCGACATATTCTTTGCCGTCTTTGTATGTCACGGTCTTGATTGGACGGTTGAGCGTCGCAAAAAACAGGTTTTGCAAAATTGCCTGGTAATAATTTGACGACTGCATATCCATCGGGTCGAAGTCTTTTAGCCAGTGGCTGACTTCATCGGGATTGAAAAGTGCGTCAGGTACAAGGCCTTTCTGTTTGATGAACCAGACAAACATCAGACGCGTGATGAGACGGATGAGTTTTGTATCGAGCTGTTCGCGGTCGTCGACCGGGGTGTTTGGATTGTTCGGGAAATACACGCCGGTATCGTCTTTCAAAGCCCAAGTGTACCACTCAAACAGGTCGTTGTAGAATTGTTTTGTAAGTGCCTCAACAGAGAATGCGTCTTTTATGTTTTTGAAATTCACTCCCTTGTGCTGGAGTTCGGAAAAGCGGTCAACCGCTGTACGATATTGGTTTTCACTGTCACCGAACACGAAGGTGAAACGTTTCGGTGCTGTTTTCTCGTCACGCAAGTCGGTGATGAATGACAGCCGCCAGTGTCTGCCGTCGTCGAACACGCCTATTCCGGCATCGGAGTCGATTTTGATATATTTGTTGATGAGCTGACGCAGCCCGACTTTGCGGCGGTCAACAGATGAATTCATTTTCAAGTAGAAGAAACCGATACGGTAATTGTCATCGGTATCGAGATAGCCCAACTCATAGCCAACACCTTCAGATTCGTCAATTTCCAAATCTACGGGTTTGCGGTTGACTTCCTTGGCTTTGAAGAAATTTATCATGCAGTCGGTCCATTTTTCCAAATTGAATGATGACTGAAACAGTTGCTGGATTTGTTCTCTTGAGTATGCCATATTATTCAAATGTTTCTGATGTTACAATAATCGGGTCATTGACGTCTTCCTCTTTCTTTAATCGCTCTGACGAAATATGATACTTGTCGTAGTAATCTTCTATAATCGGGAGGATTTCATTTTTATGTTTGGTTATGCTGCTTCCGTCTTTGGTCATTTGGGTTATCTGTTGTTTTAGTTTGTTCATTCCTTTTGTGAGACGGTTGTATATTCCGGCATTGACGTATGTTTCAAGGACGAGTATTTTGTCATATATCTCATCGTTTCTGAATGCTCTTTTCAGTTCGCGCATCAACGCCATGGCTTTTGTGCTGTTGTCAATTTTTTTGGCTTCGATTGTCGGTGCTGCATTGTTTGATTCGTCTTCATTGACATAGCATTCAAAGGCTTTTTCAACCTGGTTGTAATGAACATCTTTTACCACTTCGAAATTGCCGGTCGGCTCTGTGACTTTTGCACGAAGGATTTCGGCTGCATCAACAAATTCCAATTTTTCGGGTTTCTCATCACCAACCACTTTGTAAAACTGGCTTTTTGCTCCTTTTGCGATATAGACAACAGTTGTTTTGCTTTGAACGGCAATGTCGCAATTCTCCGGCTTGCGAACTGTACGGCTTTTGGGTGGAAGTGATTTGATTTTTTTGTACAGGTTTCTATCTGCAGCATATAATTCGCGAATCTCGCGCAGCATTTCCAGTTGCTTGTCGATACGGTCTCTGACATTCTCATCGAAAAGTTTGAATGTATGAAGGACTTCCTGCCGCGAGTAGATTTGTGCGTCCTCACCAAGTGCGGCGTGGAATCCCTGAAGTTTCAGAAGAGCATTCTGGTAAAGTTTGATTTCATTGTCCCCTTCAGCCGAAGGATAGAACATGTAGTTATAAATCTTGTCTGCTACTGAACCGATTCTGTTGACACGTCCGATGCGCTGCATAAGGCGTGTGGCGTTCCATGGTGAATCGTAGTTTACGATAACGTTTGAGCGATGCAGGTTGACACCTTCAGCGAGGACGTCGGATGCAAGGATGATGTTGTAGGTGTTTAGTTTTTCGCCTTTTTTGTAGTTTGCATCGAAGTTTTTCTGGATGTCGGCAATCTTGTTTTTTCGGTTTTCGGCACTGACAAAAAGGATGTCATTTCTGTTAAGACGTTTTGTGAGTTGGTCTGTCAGATAATTCAGAGTGTCAACGCTTTCAGAGAAAACAACAAGTTTGCCTGTCTTGTTAATAGTATCATCAAAAAGTTCTCCATTAAGCAGTTTGATAAATTCATCAAGTTTCGGGTCGGCTGACACCACGTCCCAGCGTTTGCAAAGCTCATCAGCTTTACGGACATCTTCTTTAAGCATATCGAGAAAAGCCGTGTCGAAGTCGGATGCTTTATAAACGAAGTCGGATGCATTCAGCTTGCCTTTTTCTACAATTTTGTCAATCACATCATCGATTTCCATTCCGCTCGCCATCATTCCCTTGACATCGTAGTCGTGAGCGATAAGGACTTTGTCTTCATCGAACATTTTGATCATGTCTTCAGTGATATGCTTGAACGTGTGGAGTGACTTTTTGAATGCGTAGAAACTGCTTTCGAGTCGTTTTACCATGTGGACTCGGTATATGGCTGACAAAAGACCTGTGATATGTTGTGCCTGTTTGTATTTTTCCTTGGCTGGACCAACAAGAAATTCGATTGCGCGGTAACGTGCATAATCAAAGCCTTTTCCGTCGGGATTCCCTTCGGCATCGCGAGTGTCGGCAAGGATAATCATGGTCTCGCCGAACAATTCTGACAATTCAGGATCCATGAAATACATGCATTCATTCGGCTGGGCGACATTGGGGAATTTTATATTTTGACTCTCAAGATCTTTTTTGTATTCATCATTATTGACGAGGTTTTTGCGAGTGCGTCGGACTAAAATTTTGTCAAGTACCTCTGTTCGCATCTGCTCATATATGAGGTCAACTTCTTTTGTCAATGCGCTGATTTCCTGTGCGTTATTGGTCTTGAAACGCTGCCTCATGATTTCCTTGTACCTTTTTATCCATGGCTGGAACTTGATGTTTAGGTTGCTTATTCCATCGATGTTTGGCTTCCTGGCATCTTGGAACAGCAGAATCAAGTTGAGGAAATCTTCAGGACGGTTGTTGAGCGGTGTTGCTGACAAAAGCATAACTTTTTTCTGCAATCCCTCGATAAATCCGTCATTCACTCGTGGGGATTTACAAATCCGTTGCAACTGGTCGTAGCGTTCCGCTGAATCTGAGCGGAAATTGTGTGCTTCATCGACAAGAACCAAATCGAACTCTTCAGGGGATTTGTAATTGTCTTTGCCTTCGAGAATTTTTTCAAGACTTCCGTTGCTGATAAACTGGGTGTATTTTTTGTCGATTCCAAAATCCTTGAAGGTGTCTTTCCAATTGTCCTCAACCGCAGGAGGATAAACCACAAGGACATTGGTGTCTTTGCCATTTTCTTCAATGAAACGTTTGGCTCTCATGGCACCAACGACTGTCTTGCCTGTACCGACGACATCAGCGAGGAAAAACCCGTTATATTCTTTCAGCATCTGAAATCCTTGGATGACGGCATCGTTCTGATATTTCAAGTTCATATATCCATTTGGCAGTGTCATGGTGAAACTGTCTTCCACCTGGTCGCCAAATGCATCAATAAGAATCTTGATGTATAATTCGTATGGAGTTGGCAGCTTTTCGAGATGTGTCTTCTTGCGGATGGCGACTATGTCTTCTGGTGACAGCGGTATTGATTCATTCCATAACTTCCAGAATTCCTTGTGGCAGTAATCAACATCATCAAATTCTTTCATGGCCACGTTTAATTCGTAGCGTGGTGGTTGTGTGATTCCAAGTCCTGATTCGGAAATGTTTGATGACCCCATAATCACCCAGCCGTCGGTGTTCTCGTTGTGTGTTTCCGGAAGGCAGAGGTAGAATTTAGCATGGAGATTCTTTGACTTGTCAATTCGCATTTCAACTTTTCCACTTGCAAGGTCATCGCAGAGCGTGATGATGCCTTCTTCAATTTCGGCACTATATTTTGCTTCAACTATATCTTTAATGAAATCACTTGTGAATTGTGTCCGTGCTTCATCTTCGCCGCCAAGCATCAAGAGGCTTTTGTCGTGTTTGCGGAAAATGTCATCAATGTTTATGCCAACAAGGATTTTTATGACTTTAACGTTCTGAAGATGCTTGCGAAGTTTGAAATATCCAGAGGAACGGAAATATCCGGCAACAGCAAGGAAAGTGTGAAAATCGTGCATGTTTTCGGCTATTCCCTTGAATTTTTCGACCAACGGTGATTCGATATTGTTGAAGAATCTGCTACTCATTACCAATGTATTTATAGTGTAAAAAAGCGGAAACATGATGAGATACCAAACAATTATCAGAATCATTAAAAGTTATCACCCATGAATTATCCACACCGCAAAAATAATAAAATTATGGCAATATCAAGACATGGTACAGCGATTGTAAAAATATTTTTACCGTGTGACGTTTTTCGGGTAAAAATATGTAAATTTGCAACGTGATGAAATTTGGGAATTGGGTTGACAAATCATTTGGATTTTGTCATTTAAAAACAAAATAAATACTTTTGTAGAATTAAAAAATACTAATAATGAAAGCTGATAGACTGATTGAAATAATTAGGTGCCGATAAACGTCACGTGACCGAAAATTCAGAGATATTGTCACTTTTCCAGCAGTCTCAGAAATATTTCCCAGACCAAGATGGAGTGACTGACAGCAGTGCAGAAGACATTGACACTCTCGCACTTGACCGTTTCTTTGCAAATGTATATAAAAAACGGATTGAGGATTTTGACATTCCAGTTGAAAAGTTGCTCCATAACATTCATATTACTGATGGCAAAGGCAGACTTACTTTGGCTGGCGTTTTGTTTTTTGCTCGTTTTCCGCAACAATTTCGTCCGATTGACGTGATAAAGGCTGTTCGTTTTGTTGGTAATGAAGCCACAACAATGGAGTATGCCGATTCAAAAGACATAGAAGGAACTATTCCGGAAATGTTTGAACAGGCAATGATGTGGTTGAAGTCGTGTCTGCATAGTGTGCAGGATGGACAATCGGTCAACTCTATTGGCAGATTAGAAATTCCGGAAATTATTCTTGAAGAACTTTTGCAGAATTCATTGGTGCACAGAGATCTATTAAAGCCAGCAGCTATCCGACTTCTCGTTTTTGACAATCGAATCGAGATAATAAATCCCGGCTGTCTTGCTGGAGGTCTCACCGTTGACGAGATACTTCTTGGCAACTCTTTTGCCCGTAATCCTTTGATTGCCAATTTCTGTAGCAAAACAATGACCTATCGTGGTCTTGGTTTCGGAATACCACGTTCACAGGAATTTGACGTTAAGGTCGAATTTGTCAACGATTTCTCGGGAAACCAATTCACGGCAAAGGTGTGGAGACCTGAAAAACCAGCAAGTTTAACAAAAGATTTTACAAAAGAGAACATAACTCAACTGTCTGAACGTCAACGAGAAATAATAGAAATGCTGAAAGCTGAACCGACCCTGACTTCACAAAAGATTTCACAAAAGAACGCGGCTTCACCACGAACTATCATCAGTGACATGAAGGTGCTTCAAGAAAAGGGATTAATAATGAGAAAAGGCGGTAGAAAAGACGGAATCTGGGAAGTGAAATAAGTTTTGTGAAAAGTTGATGTCACAGTTGAAAAGATGAGAAATGTCGGATGGGAGATTGATGATTTAACAGCAATGGGATGAATGATTGTAATAAATCAGAGTCTGTTTGCTTTAATTATTTTCGACATGCCGTATTTCAACAATTTATTTTTTAACTTGCCGGTAACTTGCTGGAGTGAGACATGCCAAATTTCGGTATTTCGGGCTAATGTACAAAGATTTCCAATATTGTGTGTTTTACGGACATGATTTTTTTCAGAAAAGAAAAATATTTCAGTTTTGGAAGAAGTTTGTAATTTTGCAAGAGTTTTGAAATAAGTTCTATAGCCATGAAAAGATACACCATTGAGGAATTGAAAAATATGCGCGAGTCGGAAGACCACGTTGAATTTAAGAAAGGCGAAGGTGGCAACATATCGTACAACGGTAGCGGCAAGGAGAACCCTAAAGACCGCAGAAGATGCATATTGGGATATGTGGCGGCTCTTTGCAATGAAAAAGGCGGATGTTTGGTGATAGGAATGCATGATACTTATCCTCACAAAGTAATAGGGACGAGACAGGCTATAGATGCAATAGGGCAGTTAGAAAGCGACATTTATCGTGATATGGGAATACGTCCTGACATATATGAATTATATGATGATGGTAAACGTGTTCTGGTTATCGGCGTTCCGTCACGTCCAATCGGGAAGGTGTTCAAATTTGAAGATGTTCCACTAATGAGAGTAGGCGAAGAATTGAAGCCCATGGATGACAAAACATATATTTCCATCGTACAAGAGCAAGAACCTGACTTCTCGGAACAGTTGTGTGAGGGTATAACGATAGATGACCTTGACACTGTGGCAATAGATATTCTTAAAGACAAATATGCCATTAAACAAAAAAACGCCGCATTCAGGTCGCTGCCAAATAACCAGGCACTAAGTGATTTGGGTCTCATCAAGGGAAATAAGGTAACAAATGCCGCCGTTCTTCTTGTCGGGAAAGAAGATGTGATAAACAGGATTTTCCCACAAGCCAAGGTTATGCTTGAGTATAGAAACATGGACTCTCAGATTCACTTTGATCGTCGCGATATTTATGGACAACCATTCTATATACTTATTGACAAACTTTGGATTGCCATTAATGAAAGAAACGGCAACGTTCCAGTAAGAGAAGGCTCATATATTTTTGATATTCCATTTTTCAACGAGGATGTAATAAGGGAGATTGTGAACAATGCCTTTGCACACCGTGACTATAGGCGTTCGAGTGAAATTGTGATAAAACTTTACCCATCGAGGTTCGAGATAATCAATACAGGAGGATTTCCACAAGGCGTAACTCTTGAAAATCTTCTAACAGCTCCAAGTACACCTCGCAACAGGCTTCTTGCAGATGTACTTTCAAAAACGGGAATCGTGGAGCGTTCAGGACAGGGAATTGACAAAATATTTTTGAACACATTATCGGAAGGCAAACCTGCACCTGATTATTCTCATTCAGATGATTTTGAGGTGATTGCAATACTTTCAGCTTCGGTCAATGATAAAGGATTTGCAATGTTTATACAATCAACGCAAAAGGAACTTCCTGATAATGAAAAACTTTCTGTATTTGACATGATGATTTTATGCAAAATCAGAGATGGTGAAAGAAAAATCAGCGACAAAACTGTTGCAAACAGACTTATTGAAAAAAACTGCATTGAAAAGCATGGTAAAACCAATGCACAATACTACACCCTTCCAAGAAGATACTATGAAATGGCAGGTAAGACATCTGACTATTCGATGATGGTTGACTGGGGTGCTGAACAGGTGTTGGCGGTATTAGCTCCGTATCTGAAAAAATATGGAAAAGCAAAAAAGCAGGATATAATTAGTATCATCGGCACTCATATTTCCTATAAACAGTTGAGAAATATTTTGAATCAACTGATTTCAATTGGAATAATAAAAACGGAAGGTGAACGAAACAATATGGTTTACCTGCTTGGAGAAAAATACATTCATGACAATGAAATTATAGAAAAAGCTTTGGAAATAGGTCTTAAAACTCTCAAAGAAAGAGGAGAAATATAAGGGGTATATGAAAGGGCAATGAAAAGGGCAATGAAAAGGGCAATGAAAAGGGCAATGAAAAGGGGTGTGATATATATAATATATTGTAATTCAATGATTTAAAAGGGCAAAGAAAAGGGCAAAGGAAACAAAAGACTTGGGATTACCTGTCTTTTCTTTTTTCGACATACGACATTTCGATATTTCATTCTGATTTTAACTTGCTGGTAACTTGCTACAGCGATTTTTTATGTTTATCCCAAAAAGTTCATTAGGAATTAAATTTCGTGGTCATTTCCCTAAATTATTGAAAACAAAATAGTTGCAAACTCATTTTTCTAATGACCGTCATTAGAAACACATAAAATGGTCGTTTTTTGCCCTAATGAATTATTTGGGTTTAACTTGATGGTAACTTGCTGGAGTAAGACATGCCAAATTTCGGTATTTAAGTTAATTTACCCCAAAAATTCATCCAATTTCTTTTTTCACATAAACCTTCGTCCCTTCCTTGCCAAGCAACCCCTGTGCGATGTATCGGCGAATCTGCTTGTCGGCGGTGCTGGCTGGGATGCCGATTCGCGAGGCGGTCTGTAGATATGTGGGACGGTCGAAGGAGGAGGGCAGGGCGTTGAGCAAAATGTTCTTTGCCTGACAGACGCTGGTGAGGCTGGCGTTGTCGGTTGGAAGCATCTGGAAGACACGGGCGGCGTGCTGCACGAGGACGCGTGCCATCGAGAGGCTTATGCCGAAGTCGGTGTCGGAACAGGTGACGGCTTGCGACAGTTCGCCAGTGTCCATCAGGCGGACTGCGGTGAGAATCATGGCGATGCGGTAGGTGATGAGACCGAGGCGGCGGACGGTGCCGATGTAGTCCTGACCGCAGATATCGAAATATTCAACCTGCAACTCCTCGAAAAAACCATTGAAGATTGTTTGCTGGCTTTCGGAAAGCTGGAATGTCATTGAGCCTAAAGTGTTGATGTTCTTGTAGAAAGAAAAGAACTCCTCGCCGAGACGGTCGAAGGTGCGGTCGAGCGACTCGCAGCCGTTTGGCGTGGCGAAGACATCCATCCACTGAAGTCGCATGTTCATGTAATAGAATATGAAACGGCTGAACAGCCCGTTCTCGGAGTCGTGGACGAGCGTCTGGATCTGACGCGGCGTGCCGGACAAGACGGTTGAGAGCTTTGGCGTTTCGAGTGTGACGTATTCGTGGTCTTTGCGGCGGAGATAACTGATTTTCTCGTGGTGGAATGCTTTGCGCAGGCCGTCGGAGTAGTTGCCGTGTTCGCTCTTGAATGTCTGGGCGAGGGTGTCGCCTTCTGTCTCGAACATCAGGCCGACCCCGGCGTTGGCGTTGAGTATCTGGAAGACGGCTGTTGCGCTGCTGTTGGCAGGGATGAACAGCATCCGCAAGGGCGGCTCAACAGGCGGCTCGATGTCGGGGTTGTTCTTGTTGGCGACATATTCGGCCTGGTCGCGTTTGTACGCCGAATATTCGAGTTTGTTGATGTCGCGCAGCTGTCTGTGCACAGGTTCGACGAGCCGCCGGCAGAGAGAGAGGCGTCCTTTGCCGGCCGAGGCTTGCGCGGTGACGAACAGGAAGAGGAGCTGGGTCTCGAAATAATCGTCGCCGAGCAACTTGACAGCTGTAGCCTCCACATCGCGGAGGTGGTCGAAGTCGAGGCACAGCAGACCTGAATGTCTCACCAGTGCGTTGTCGTTGCGAGTGGTGAAAACGCCTGAGAAGGTGCAGTAGTCGAAACGCGCCGCCTTGAAGGTGCGCCGTTCTTTGATGTCGCTCAGCGTGCGGAGGGCGTCGGTCTGCGCGATGGCGTATCTTCCTCTTATGTAATAATATGCTTCCACGATGTTGATTGATTTGTAAGGTTTAACATTTATTATCGGTGCTCGGAAGAATGAGAACTCGGGCAGACTTATTTTGCTGTTTTGATTATTTGTCGTTGTCTCCATGTGTTTTGACTTGTTTGTAGTTGGTGGCAAGAATTTTCATTATGTCGTCGCGGAAATAGACGACTTTATGACCGAACTTGGTGTATGGGATTCGTCCTTTTGAGCGCATGTCCTGCAAGGTGCTGCTGCTGACGTGCATCATCTGCATGATGTCCTGGTTGTCGAGCCAGTCTTTGGGGTTGGAGTTCCTGAAACGCTCATCGGTGGTATCATCGAGAGGCTCGATGCTGTGAATGGTGTTCCGCAGATTTCGTATGCTTCTTTGCTGACTGGATTGTAAGCTGAAGCGTCGGTTTTCTCTGTGGTCAGTCTGACGCAGTGTCCGCCATCGGGGTATATTTCAAATTTTTCCCATGTGAGGGCGAGAATGTCGCTCATACGAAGACCAGTGAGGATTGAAAATAATGAAGCTCTTTTTACCACATCGTCTTTGCAAGGCGTGTCGTGCAAACGCCGCACTTCGTCAATGGTTAGAAAAAAGCGGTGAGTGTCAACGGTTTCAATTCTGTCGAGGAAGTCGTTGACATCTTCGTCTTCAAGGCGTTTGTTCCGGCACTGTTCCTTAAATGCATGACGCGAACATTGAATGCTGCAATACTTGGTTGTTGCTTTCTGTGCGATAAATGTCTTGCCGCAATGCTGGCAAGTTTTCTTGTACTCAAAATCTGAATTCATAACCTTTAAAATTTTGCCGAGATGATATAGTGAATTTGTAAAATGATGTAAATCCTTGTAAAATGATGTAAAAAGATTATAACATCTCGGGTTGTTAAATTTCCGTCTGCCTGATGTGGTACAAACGTGGTACAAAGATAATGAAAATAACGATATAAAAGTATGAAAAACAATAAAAAAATGAAAGTAAAAATCAATGTAAAGTGTTGATTTTTAATGTTTTAAAATAAATGACAATAGGGTGGGAGAAGGGCTATTTCCCCACGCAAAACCGTCCGAAAATATTTCCAAGTACTTCATCGTTTGTCACCTCGCCGGTGATGCTGCCGAGATGGTAAAGACCCTGTTTTAAGTCCTCCGCCAAGAGGTCAGCCGACAGGTTCATGTCCATACCGTTACGGACTTGACGCAGACTTTGCGCCGCATTGACCAACGCCTCGTAATGACGCACGTTAGTCACCAATGATTCGTTTGATGTCACCTTGTGGATGTCACTATATTTGATAATCAACGATTCTAAAGTGTCAATGTCGGTGGCATTTTTTGCGGAAATGAATGAAAAAGGGATGTTGTGGTACGATTCTTGCAACTTGGAAATAGGGAAGGAGTCGGCCAAATCGCGCTTGTTGCCAATCAGCAATAGAGTTTGCTTTTTAGAATCTATTTTAGAAATTATCAGTTCCGCCGACTTGCGGACGCTTTCGTAGCCTTTGGTGAGGTCGAGCATTCCAAGGATGATGTCGGCTTCGGAGATTTTGCGGAAGGTGCGTTCGATGCCTATCTTCTCAATCGTCTCCGATGTCTCGCGGATTCCGGCGGTGTCGATGAAACGGTAAAGCGTCCCGTTGATGTTGAACGTCTCCTCGATGGTGTCGCGCGTGGTGCCTTCGATGTCGGAGACGATGGCGCGTTCCTCGCCAAGGATGGCGTTCAGCAACGTGCTCTTTCCGGCGTTCGTCTCGCCGGCGATGGCCACGGGGATCCCGTTCTTTATGGCGTTGCCCAGCCTGAACGAGTCGGTCAGCTTGCCGATGTGACGGAGCGATTCGTCAAGTATTTCCCGCAGCTGCGTGCGGTCGGCGAACTCCACGTCTTCTTCCGAGAAGTCGAGTTCGAGTTCAAGGAGAGAGGTGAGGTCGAGGAGTCTTGCTCGAAGTTCTCTCAGTTCTTTCGAGAAGCCGCCTTTGAGTTGGTTGACGGCAATCCGGTGCGATGCCTCGTTCTGTGATGAAATAAGGTCGGCTACGGCCTCAGCCTGCGTGAGATCGAGTTTCCCGTTGATGAAGGCGCGTTTCGAGAACTCGCCCGGCTCGGCGAGACGCGCCCCTTGATTTACAAGGAGTTCGAGGATTCTCTGTTGTATATAAATCGAGCCGTGGCAGCTGATTTCAACGGAGTCTTCGCCGGTGTAGGAGTGGGGATTTTTGAAAAACGTAACGAGCACTTCGTCAATCATGGCGTAGTCTTCTGAGTTCGGGTCGAAAATCTCGCCGAAATACGCCTTATATGCTTTTATCTCGCTGATATTCAACGCGCCTGTCTTCTTCCTGAAAACGGAAAGTGCTATCTCGTGGCTTCTCTCGCCGGAGAGCCTCACCACCGCGATGGCACCCATTCCGGAGGCCGTCGAGACTGCGCATATCGTGTCGTTGGCGTAAATGTCCATCTTTCGTTACATTTATAATAGAAAAGGCAACGACTTCAATTCGTTGCCTTTGGTGAACTAGGCGGGAGTCGAACCCACAACCGCCTGATCCGTAGTCAGGGACTCTATCCAATTGAGCTACTAGTCCAATTTTGCCGCACACAGAGCCTCTGTGATTGACGCGGCAAAGATACATCTTTTTTAGATTTGTCAAGCAAAAAACGAAAAATATTTTTTATCAGTTTATTTGTTTGACAATCAAACTGATACAGATAGTCAAATTCAAACTTTGTCAATACAGGTCGGTCATTTTCGGTGAATAATGACGCTGGATGACCGCCAGAAGTATGTTCGCCGCCTCCATCGGGGAGTAACCGAGCGCGTTCTGTCCCATGTTCAAAAGACTGTTTATCTCATCAATGCTGAGTTCTTTGTCGGCCATGACGATGGAGATGAGGTAGATGAACATCGCCTCGCGCATGTTCGGGTTTATTTCCATGATTTTGTTGATGGAGTCGGTGAACAGCTTGCCGAGGTCTTCGGGTTTCATCTGCGCGATGTCTTCGAGGAAATTCATCGGGAAGATCTTTGTCGCCGAAAGCTCCTCAAGTATCACCTCTATTTCTTCATCGCTGTTGCTGTTATCTGCGCCAGCCATCATCAGTCCGGCCGTGGCGATGAAGTTCGCCATGTGGCTGTCAAGCTCCGAGTTCCTGACTCTCAACAAGATAGAAATCAAATCGTCCATTTCTTCTTGCAGTTTCTCGCGGGAAGAACCGCCTTGCATGAAAAATTCGCTTCTTGAGAAATCATACAACGCCTCGACTCTTATCGGGTTGACGGGATGCACGTCGAAGTTCAGGCCCTTGTCGTTGCGGAAGAAGTAGCAATGTTTGCGCTTTTCTTCGAAGAATTTGTCGATGTTGCCTTTCATCTATTCCAAGTCAACACCGGTAGCAACCTGGAA
>X431_Quagga__coassemble_140_pt1 | contig 14415 bp, 9 predicted proteins | sample X431_Quagga__metabat2_low_PE_006 | metagenome-assembled genome bin X431_Quagga
TTTGAGAAAAGAATTTACGCACTTCGTGAAGTGGGTTTTGTTGGAATGGAACATTGATTCTTTTGAATTTAATTTTACTAAAATTATAATAACATGGCAAAGAAAATTAGAATCGGAATTAACGGCTTGGGACGTATCGGTCGATTGGTCCTGAGAGCGGCTCAGAAAAGAGACGACATCGAGATTGTTTACATGAACGGCACATGCCCGGTTGACTATCAGGCTTACATGCTGAAGTATGACACGATGCACGGTCAGTTTGACGGCACAATTGACTACAATCTTGAAAAGAGTACATTGATTATCAACGGCAAGGAGATTCCTACGAGCGTCAGCCGTGACCCTGTGGGACTGAAATGGGGCGAATACGGCGCGGATTACGTCATCGACTCGACAGGCAAGTTCCTGACGGCGGAGGCGGTGCAGCCTCACCTCGAGAGCGGTGCGAAATACGTCATCATGGCCGGCCCTTCAAAGGACGACACTCCGATGTTCGTCTGCGGCGTCAACGACAAGACGTACGTCAAAGGCACGCGCGTAGTCTCAAACGCCTCTTGCACGACAAACTGTCTGGCTCCCGTCGCCAAAGTCATCAATGACAACTGGGGCATCGTCGAAGGCCTCATGACGACGGTGCATTCAACGACAGCGACACAGAAACCTATTGACGGTCATTCACTTAAAGACTGGCGTGGCGGTCGTGCCGCAGCCGGCAACATCATCCCGTCATCGACAGGCGCGGCAAAAGCCGTCGGAAAAGTCATCCCAGCATTGAACAAGAAACTCACGGGCATGTCACTGCGCGTCCCTACCTTGGACGTCTCCGTCGTTGACCTCACCTGCAAGCTCGCGAAACCAGCCACATACGAAGATATCTGCGCAGCCATGAAAGCCGCATCAGAAGGCGAGATGAAAGGTATCCTCGGCTACACCGAAGACGCTGTCGTCTCTTCAGACTTCCTCGGCGACACACGCACCTCGATCTTCGACGCGAAAGCCGGCATCGCATTGGACGACACTTTTGTGAAGGTCATCTCATGGTATGACAACGAAATAGGCTATTCAAACAAGCTCCTCGACCTCATCAGAACAATGGCCGAGATCAACGGAGATATTTAAAGATATTTGTAATCAAGCAGATGCAAAGCGTGAAGAGAATTTTTTCGCGCTTTGCATTTTTTGTGGATGACTATTCGTAAAAACAGTATATTTGCAGCAAAATTTGATTATGAACACACTGCCTGACACATATTCCGATGAGGAAAAGAAGGAACTGGAACGGATGTTTCAGGAGCTTCTGCGATGTTGGAAGACTCGCAAGGACGAACAGGATGTTGAAAAGGTGACGGAGGCTTATCTGCTTGCCGCGAATGCGCATAAAGACGCACGCCGGCGGTCGGGTGAGCCTTATATGTATCATCCGCTCGCCGTGGCTACAATAATCGCCGGCGAGATGGGAATGGGCAGAACGTCAATCATTTGCGCACTGCTGCACGACGTGGTGGAGGATACGGAGTACGGCCTCGACTATATCCGCGAGCGGTTCGGCGACAAGGTGGCGCAAATCGTTGACGGCGTCACTAAAATCACCGACGACGATGTCGATGAGAACGTGAAGAGCCTCCAGGCGGAGACGTTCCGCAAAGTCATCATGAGCATGTCGGACGAGATACGCGTCATCTTGGTGAAACTCGCCGACCGCCTGCACAACATGCGGACCCTCGGCGCGATGCCTCATCACAAGCAGCTGAAAATAGCATCAGAGACGACGCAGGTCTATGCGCCGATAGCCTACCGCCTCGGCCTCTACAAAATCAAGACCGAACTCGATGACCTCTGCCTCAAATACATCAACCCGCAGATCTTCAACTCCGTGAAATCACAGCTTGACGAGATAAGAGCCCGGAAACTCAAGGAGCTGGAGGACTTCGTGGCGCCGGTGAAAGACTATCTGATGCAACGCGGCATCAAGGTGACGGCGATGGCGATAGAACGTAACGTCAGCGCGGTGTGGGAACGAATGGAGAAATTCGGCATGTCGATAGAAGAGGTGTATGACGTCTATGTCGCACGAATCATCATCGACTGCCCGCCGGAAGAGGAAAAGATGCGCTGCTGGGAGACCTTCGCGGCGTTCACCACGTTCTATTACCCCGACTCGAAGAAGATGCGCGACTGGGTGTCGTTCCCGAAAACCAACGGCTATGAGTCGATACACGCCGTCTTCATGAGCAAGGAGGGTAACTGGATTGAGACGCAGATACGCACCGAACGCATGAACGAGATCGCCGAGCACGGCTTCTCGGCCTATTGGAAATACCGAGACCTCGACACGAAAGTGGAAAGCGGCCTCGACCTTTGGATGAGCGTTGTCAAAAACCTTGTGAATCAGGAAAATCCACAAAAAGCCTCGGCCATCGACTTCATCGACTACTTCAAACTCGACCTTTTCAACGATGAGATTTTCGTGTTCACCCCGAAAGGTGACAAGATGACGTTCCCGAAAGGCTCCACCGTCCTCGATTTCGCCTATAACGTCCACTCCGACATCGGCAACCATTGCGCCGGCGCGAATGTGAACAAGAGACTCACAAGCCTGAACACCGAACTGAAGATGGGCGACCAAGTGGAGATTATCACTTCGCAATTCGTTGAGCCTCAAGAGGAATGGTTCGATTACCTCGCCACCTCAACGGCGAAGAGCCGCCTCAAGGAAGGCATCAAAGACTACCGCAGACCGTTCAAAGCGAAGGGCAAACCGATGCTCGAAGAGATTTTCCGGAAGGCGAAAGTCGAGTTCTCGAAACAGAACAGGAACATAATGGTCGAGAAACTGCATCTCATGGGCCGCACCGACCTGTATTACTATGTTGCGATAGGCAAGGTCGGATTGCAGGAAGTGGAGAATGTGTTCAAAAACAACGACAAGAAAGTCGATACCTTACTTAAATATATCACCTTCGGCCTCGTGAAACCGTCTTCGCAGAAGAAAAACGAAGATACAACCGCGGAGAGCACCCCCGACACCGGCTATTTGGTTGCGCAGTGCTGCAAGCCGATTCCTGGCGACGATGTCGTGGCGATAGGACTTCCGGGCGAACCGGTGCACATACACCGCCCCGACTGCCCCGAAGCCATGAAACTGATGTCGCGCTTCGGCAAGAACATCGTCAAGGCAAGCTGGAAACTCGGTGATGATATTGCGTATCTTGCGACACTTAAACTTACGTGTATCAATAAGATAGGTCTCGGAGTGAGTGTGTTCGACGTCATAAGCAAAGAAGAAAAACTCGACATCCGCGAAATCAACATGAAGAGCGAAGGCTCGATGGTCATCGCGACTATCACATTGCTGGTGACTAATGTACAAACACTTAATAATCTTATCGATAAGTTGAAGAAAATAGAACTCGTGAATAAGGTCGAAAGAATCGTCAAAAATTAATTAAAATCATCGAACATCTGACCGATTTTTTTGTATTTTTGACAACGCTATAAAGAAACGTATTGCTTTTGTAAGTCATTATGAATGAAGTCGAAGAAAACATTCTCGAGAAAGTGAAGAACATTTTCACCGAGTATTTGCAGCGTCATGATTTCCGGAAGACCCCCGAGAGATTCATGATTTTGGAGGAGATTTATAACATCGACTGTCATTTCGACATTGATTCGCTTTACACACAGATGAAAAACAAGAAGTTCCGCGTGAGCAAGGCGACTCTTTACAACACGATAGAGCTTCTGATGGATTGTAATTTGGTGACGAAACATCAGTTCGGGCAGAACCGCGCACAGTTCGAGCGTTCTTACAAATTCAAGCAGCACGACCATTTCATCGATGTGGTGACAGGCGACGTGTTCGAGTATTGCGACCCGCGCATCATGGAGATACAGAAGTCGGTGGAAGACATGTTTGACGTCGATATAGCCTATCATTCGCTTACTTTTTATGGAACGAAGAAACGCCATAAGAGGAAATGTATTAATCAGAATAACAACTAAATCATTTAAAATCAATTATTTATAAGATGACAAAATTAGATTTGCTTCTTGGACTGCAATGGGGTGACGAAGGGAAAGGCAAAGTTGTCGATGTGTTGACGCCTGAATATGATATTGTGTGCCGCTTCCAAGGCGGTCCGAATGCCGGACATACCATCAAGTTTGACGGCAAGAAGTTTGTGCTTCACACTATTCCTTCCGGGATATTTAACGATAAGTGTATAAACGTGATAGGCAACGGCGCCATCGTCGATGCGAAGATTTTCAAAGATGAGGTCGATGGCTTGACAGCCGCCGGCGTCGATGTCGTGAGCAGGCTTCTCATCTCCTCGCGCACACATCTCATCGTCCCGACGCACCGCGCCCTTGACGCCGCCAATGAGAAGGCCCTCGGCAAGATGAAAATAGGCTCGACGCTGAAAGGCATCGGCCCGACATACACCGACAAGACCGCACGCCGCGGACTGCGCGTCGGCGACATTATGTCACTGGATTTCAAGAACCGCTATGAAAACCTCAAGGCGCGTCATCTTCAGGAAATCAAAAACCTCGACTTCGACATCAACACCCTGACCCTCGACGGAATGAGTTTCGACGAATACGAGAAGACATGGTTCGACGCGGTGGAGTTTATGAAGAAGTTCCAAGTCGTTGAAAGTGAATATTATATCAACAAGGCTCTCGACGAAGGCAAGAGAATCCTCGCGGAGGGCGCACAAGGCTCGATGCTTGATGTCGATTTCGGAAGCTACCCGTTTGTCACCTCGTCGTCAACGATGGCGTCTGGTGTCTGCTCAGGTCTTGGCGTTGCGCCGTCGAGAGTGGGGAGGGTGTTCGGCATCTTCAAGGCTTATTGCACACGCGTCGGGACCGGCCCGTTCCCGACAGAGCTGTTCGACGAGATGGGCGAGCAGCTGCGCAGGAACGGCGGTGAGTTCGGCGCCACGACAGGCCGCCCGCGCCGCACCGGCTGGCTCGACATCCCGGCTCTCAAATACGCTTGCATGATGAGCGGCGTCACCGACCTGATGATGATGAAGTCGGATGTCATGAACGACATCAAGGAGATAAAAGTCTGCGTGGGCTACGAATATGACGGCAAAGTCATCTACTACCTGCCATTTGACGCCTGCACCGAGACGATGAAACCTGTGTATGAGACGCTCCCGGGCTGGAACTGCGAAATCGACAAGAACATCCCCGAGAAACTCGAGCAATACATTCAGTACATTGAGAGAAAAGTCGGCGTGCCGGTGAAATTCGTGTCGTATTCACCAGACCGCAACGCCAATATTTACAGGTGATTAGGCACTCGTCATGAAACACACTACAAAAATCTTCTTAATTATTGCGGCTTTGTTTGTAGCTTCATGTTCAAAGGAGTCGCATTTCATCTCCGATCGTTCGCAACGTGCTGATGTTCAGTATGATTTTCAGGCTAAGATGGCCGCCATGCCGAGAGGCGAATTATTTGCTGTTTTCGATGAAGACCTTGGCGGAAAGGAACGAGAGGCGTTGGAGTTCATGTACGCTTACATGCCGTTGTGCGACATCACTGATTACAGCGGCGAGTATTTCCGCGCGAACATCAACGCTTCATTCATGGCGAAGGAAGAGATGCCTTGGGGCGTGCAAGTGCCTGAACGTGAGTTCAATCACTTCGTGGTGCCGGTGAGGATCAACAACGAGAACCTCGACGACTCGCGTTTTGTGTTTTATGAAGAGTTGAAAGACAGGGTGAGAAATCTGTCGATGTATGACGCGGTTTTGGAGGTGAACCATTGGTGTCACGAGAAAGCGAACTATAAAGGCTCCGACTCGCGCACGAGCTCTCCGATGGCGACGGTGAAGACGTCGTGGGGACGCTGCGGCGAGGAATCGACGTTCCTGGTGGCGGCCCTACGCTCGGTGTGCATCCCGGCGAGGCAGGTTTACACGCCGCGTTGGGCACATTGCGACGACAACCACGCGTGGGTCGAGGCTTGGGTTGACGGCGAATGGCATTTCCTCGGAGCCTGCGAGCCCGAGCCGGTGCTAGATTTGGGCTGGTTCAACGCACCAGCGTCGCGCTGCCTGCTCCTCCACACAAGAGTGTTCGGGAGATACTACGGCCCGGAGGAAGTCATCGAGAGAACAGCAAACCACACCGAGATAAACGTTGTTGACAACTACGCCGAGACAGCGAAGCTGAATATTCAAGTTGTTGATAATGACGGCAATGCGGTGCCTGACGCGAAAGTCGATTTCAAGATTTACAACTACGCCGAGTTCTGCACCGTGGCGTCGAAGACCACCGACAAAAACGGCGACACATGGATGACCGCCGGCCTCGGAACAATGATGATTTATGCTTCAAAAAACGGGAAATTCGGTTATGAAGTCGTGAAGATTGGCGATATTGATAACGTGACAATCACAATCAAGCAGGCGGAAAACATTGAGTTTAAAGAGGCTTTCGACATCATCCCTCCTGCGGAGAAAGCCCGCATCCCGGAAGTCTCGAAGGAGATGCGCGACGAGAACAACCGCCGTGGTGCTTGTGAAGATTCGATAAGGAACGCTTACATCGCAAAGTGCGTCGAAGCCCAGAATGAAGGCGGCTACGACAAGGAAATTATGACGAAGACATGGGGCAACTATCAGACAATCAAGGATTTCGTTGATTATTCGAGGACATACGGCGGTGAGCAATACGCTTGGGACTTGCTGAAGGTGATAAGCGACAAGGACCTCCGTGATGTCACGCTCGATGTGCTGAAAGACAATTTCTCGCAGCGTGTCCTGGTCAAGGATTATTACGGCTTGACCGAAGAGGTGTTTAATAGATATGTATATTGCCCGCGCGTCTCGAATGAGATGATAAGGCCTTATAAACAACAGCTTACGTATCAGCTGAGCGGTGCCGCCGACCTCCCGGAAGGTGCTGTCGCGGAGCTTGTCGCGATGAATTATTACCGCGCGAACCCTCAGATGATTGTCGATTGGGTGAAGGACAACATTGAGATACGCGATGACCTGAACGTCCGCGGCATCCCGATGCTCCCGACAGGTGTGCTGAGGTCGCGCGTCGCCGACTCGCATTCGCGCGACATCTTCTTTGTGGCGATGGCCCGCAGCGCAGGCGTCCCGTCGAGGATTGACCCCGTCACGGGAAAGGTGCAGTATTATCATAATCAATGGGTTGATGTTGACTTTTGGGCGAAAGAAGAACGGTCGTCAGCCGAAAGAGGCACGTTGGTGATTGACTATCAGCCGACCACGAACATGCCCGACCCGCGATATTATTCACATTTCACGATAAAGAAATTCAACGGCAACACTTTCGACCTGTTGGCGTACGACGACCGCGACCCGGGAATGGATGTCGGGATGCTGTATTCGCAGCTGATGGCCGACGGCGGCATCGAACTCGACGCGGGTTATTACGTGATGATTTCCGGCACGCGGCTTGCCGACGGCAGCGTGTTGAACCGCAACGTGTTCTTTGCAATCGAAGGCGGAAAGACCACGAATGTCGAACTCGTCATGCGCGAGCCTGTTGACGGCGTGCAGATCATCGGGAACTTCAACTCCGAAAACCGTTTCATGCCCGTTGACTCTCAAGAAGATAAGAGCCTCCTTCAAATTGCGGGACGGAACTTCTACGTCCTCGGACTCCTCGACGGCGGCAGCGAGCCGACGACTCACGCCATGCAGGACATCTCAATATTGAAAGAGAAATTCGAGGAGTGGGGCGGAAACATGATCTTCGTTTTTCAGGATGAAGAAAGCCTCGATAACTTCAAACTCAAGAACTTCAATGAGTTGCCGTCGAATGTCACGTTCGGAATCGAAAACGGGGCGATGCTCTCGGAAGCCGTCTCAAACATGAAACTTCAGAGCAAAAGCCTGCCTATCTTCATCATCGCAAACTCAAACAACGAGGTGGTGTTTGTGCTCCAGGGCTACACCATCGGTTTGGGCGAGCAGATAGTGAAGGTGTTGGGTAAGATTTAGCTGTCTAATAATTTCCCCAAATCCCAGTGTAAGAATTCTTCAACTGGAATCCCGCCGGAACCGACAATGACTGAGTTCTTTGGTGAGAATTTCTCTCTGAATACTGTCAGTCCGTTGCTGGTCGTTCTTTTTCCGCTTTTTACTTCAATGGCTATCAGTCTTCCTCTGCGTGAAAGGATGAAATCGACCTCGTCTGAATTCTCGCGCCAATAGTAAACCTTGTAATCACATTGGTCGGCAAGCCCTACAAGATATGCTCCGACCGCCGACTCCGTCCATCGTCCCCAACGGGTTGGATTGGTGCGCTCTTCCACGTAACCGCGTCCGTTATAGACACTGAGCAACGCCTGGTTGTAAACTTGATATTTCGGTATCGAATTGTATTTCCTTGAATTGTCATTGGCGTATTTTTGCAAGCCTTTAATCAGGTGACATTCAGACAATATTTCAAGATAACCTGCTAATGTCGTGACATTTCCGGCATCGTCAAGTTGGCCTAACATTTTGTTGAGCGACAGCAGTTCTCCCGAATAGCTGCATCCAAGCTCGAAAAACTGTCGTAGCAGGGCCGGCTTATAAACCGTAGCAGTCATCAAAGCGTCTTTTGCGATGGCCGGCTCAATGATGGAATCAATGATGTATTGTTTCCATCGTGACTCATTATTAATCATGTGCGCGCATCCTGGATAACCACCGAAGTAAATATATTGGTTGATGTCCCATCCAAAAGCCTCGTGCATCTCACTGAAAGTCCAATGCCCCATCCGAATCATCTCAAAGCGTCCTGCAAGTGACTCTGTCAATCCTTTTTTTAGTAATAGTCTCGAAGAACCAAGAAGTACAACCTTGATATTCAAGTTGTTGAAACTATCTTGATCCCATTCTTTCTTTACAACTTCGCTCCAGTTGAATATTTTTTGAATCTCATCAATGACAAGGAGATACTCATTTAAACTGTATGCAGCCATGTTTGACCTTGCCGTCTCCCATTGCTCAGAAATCCATCCGGAATTGGATGCCATAGCACTGTCAGCCGTACAAAAATGGTATGGAACATCAATTGATTCCAAAACTTGATTAATCAAAGTTGATTTCCCAACTTGTCTCGGACCTGCAATTACTTGGATGAAGTGCCTGTCTTCTTTAATGCGAGACGTTATTGTTTCAAATTGATTTCGTTGATACATAGAGCGTTATCTTAAATTCGCCGCAAAGATACATAAAATTCTCAAATGTTTGTCAAAAAATTCTCAATTCATTGAGAAAAAATTCTCAAATGTTTGTTAGAAAATTCTCAATTCATTGATAAAAAATTCTCAAATCTCTGCTGAAAAATTCTCAAATCTCTGATAAACAGTGTAATATCGTTTGGCTTAGGGCTTTATATGTGCAAAAAAAACTGGCGCACGAAAGAACATTCATGCGCCAGCTAATAATAAATCTTGAAATATCACTCTCGACTAAAGTTTTCTCGAAACTTCTTTTTCCTGATAGCCTTCGATGATGTCACCGACCTTGATGTCGTTGAAGTTGTCGATGTTAAGACCGCATTCGAATCCGGCGCTGACCTCCTTGACGTCGTCTTTGAAGCGTTTCAGTGAGCCGAGTGTGCCTGTGTGCACCACGATGCCGTCGCGGATGAGACGTATCTTCGTCTGGCGGTTGACCTTTCCGTCGAGGACCATGCAACCGGCGATGTTTCCGACCTTGCTGATGTGGAACACCTCGCGGATCTCGATGTTGCACGTGACAACCTCCTGAATCTCAGGGGCAAGCATGCCTTCGATGGCCGACTTGATTTCTTCTATAGCTGTGTAGATGATGGAATAGAGTCGGATGTCGATCTGTTCGCGCTCCGCAATCTTGCGTGCCTGCATCGTCGGACGCACGTTGAAGCCCACGATGACGGCGTTGGATGCTGACGCAAGCATGATGTCGGCCTCGCTGATGGCACCGACCGACTTGTGGATGATGTTGACCTGAACCTCTTCGGTTGAGAGTTTCAGCAATGAGTCGGACAGAGCTTCGACGGAGCCGTCAACGTCAGCTTTGACGATGATGTTGAGTTCCTTGAAGTCGCCGATGGCGATACGGCGGCCGATCTCGTCCAACGTGATATGTTTCTGTGTGCGGATGCCCTGTTCGCGTTGCAGCTGCATACGGCGGTTGGCTATAGTCTTGACTTCGCGTTCATCGGTCATGACGTTGAAGTTGTCGCCGGCCTGAGGTGCTCCGTTGAGGCCTAACAGCAGCAGCGGCGTTGACGGTCCTGCCTCTTTGAGTGCTTGGTTGCGTTCGTTGAACATGGCTTTGACCTTGCCGTATGTCGTTCCGGCGAGAACCATGTCACCGACGTGCAGCGTGCCTTCTTGCACGAGAATCTTCGCCACATAGCCGCGGCCTTTGTCGAGTGCCGACTCAATGACAGTGCCTTTCGCCAAACGGTTCGGGTTGCCTTTGAGGTCGAGCATCTCGGCCTCGAGAAGCACTTTCTCAAGAAGCTCATCGACGCCGATACCTTGTTTTGCGGAGATCTCCTGCGACTGCACCTTGCCGCCCCATTCCTCAACGAGGATGTTCATGTCGGCGAGCTGACGGTAGATCTTCTGCGGGTCGGCGGTGGGCTTGTCTATTTTGTTGATGGCGAAAACGATAGGCACGTTGGCCGCATGTGCATGGTTGATGGCTTCGATAGTCTGAGGCATCACGTTGTCATCGGCTGCGATGACGATGATGGCTACGTCGGTTATCTTGGCGCCGCGGGCACGCATGGCGGTGAACGCCTCGTGGCCAGGGGTGTCGAGGAACGTCACTTTCTTACCCGAAGCGGTCTTGACCTCGTAAGCACCGATATGCTGTGTGATGCCGCCGGCCTCGCCAGCCACCACGTTGGTGCTGCGGATGAAGTCGAGGAGCTTCGTCTTGCCGTGGTCAACGTGACCCATGACGGTGACGACCGGTGCCCTCGGCACGAGGTCCTCCGGGTTGTCAGGCTCGTCGCTCTCCGCGATGGCCTCCTGCACGTCGATGCTCGTGAACTCGATGCTGAAACCGAACTCCTCTGCCACGACCTGAAGCACCTCGGCGTCAAGACGCTGGTTGATGGAGACGAACATGCCGAGGTTCATGCATGTGGCGATGACCTTCGTCACCGGAATGTTCATCATCGTGGCCAACTCGTTGGCGGTGACGAACTCGGTGACCTTGAGGACTTTCTTTTCCTCCATTTCATGCATTCTTTCCTCCTCAAGCTCGTTCTGGATGTTATGACGTTTCTCGCGGCGGTGCTTTGATGTCTTCGACTTGCCGAGAGGGGAGAGGCGGGCTAACGTCTCTTTGATCTGGTTCTTGATCTCCTCGTCGGTGAGTTCTGTCTTCTCTTCGATTATCGGCTGTCTGCCTTTCTTGAAACGGTCACGGTCTTTGTTACGGTTGTCGTTACCAGGCTTGCCACCTTGCGGCTTGCCACCCTGACCTTGCGGCTTGCCTTGTCCCTGCACCTTGGCACCTTGCTTGTTCCCGTTCTTCTGTTTCTCTTGGTTGATGACTTCGTTTGGGTTGACGGGGCTGTTGCCTATACGTTTGCGTTTCTTTTTCTTGTCCTTCGAGAATTTGTCGTCACCCGATGAAGCGACAGGTTGCTTGCCTTTAGGCTTGCGTTCCGTTGGGAGCTCAATCTTGTCGAGAATCTTCGGCCCCTCGAGTTTCTTCACCTTTGTTGGGATGAAGTTGACGGGGTTGTCGCTGTTGGCGGCTTGTGCGGCCTGAACCTTCGGGTCAACGGGTGCGGTCTGAACAGGCTTTTGCTGTGGCTGCACTGGTCTCTGCTGAACTGGTTCCTGTGGCTTCGCCGGTTTCTGCTGAATAGGCTTCTGCTCCTGACGGTTCTCTGTTTTCTTGCCTTCGTTTTTAGGTTGTCCGTTACCTTTCTTACTGTTGGCTTTCTTTTCATCAGGGAGGTCAATCTTACCGACGACGCTCAGTTTCACCGCCTCTGGAGTGGTGTCTTGCTTTGTGCTTTCCGCCTTGGCCTCGTTTTTTGTTTCAACTTTCACCTCGGCGACAGGCTTTGCCGGCTCCGGCTTGACCTCGGGCTTCGCTTCATCTTTCGGCTCTGCTTTCACCTCAGCCTTCGGCTCGACTTTCACGGCCTTCGCCTCTTCAATCTTCGCAGGCTCTCCTTTCGGCGCTGTATTCTCCTCACTGACAGGGATGGTGTTGGTCTTGATGGTGATGACTTTTTCATTCGTCGCTTTCTCTTTCTTGCCAACGGTGACAGTCTCGCCCTTGAATGTCATGTTGCTGAGCTGGTCGGCGTTTTTCTTGACTTCTTTCTCGCCCTGGTATTCCTTCACGACCAAGGCATATTGCTCCGCCGAGAGCTTGGTGTTCGGTGACGAATCGATGACATGACCTTTCTTCGCGAGAAATTCAACAATTGTCGATGCGCCCACGTTAAACTCCTTGGCGGCCTTTGATAATCTGATGCTTTTTTCTTCGGACATAGAAATTCTTTTAAGTTTTTAATGAATTTTTTTCAATCTTCACTATTGTTTTTCTCGATATTATCAGTCGTCGGCAAACTCTGCCTCGAGGATCTTGAACACTTCCTGCACCGTCTCTATCTCGAGGTCGGCGCGTGAGGCGACTTCTTCCGGAGTGTATGCGAGGACGTTCTTTGCCGTGTCGCAGCCCATGTTCCTTAGCGACTCAATGATCCAGCCGTCGATTTCGTCGGCGAACTCGTTGAGGTCAACGTCGTCTTCCATATCGACTTCATCGGAGTTACGATAGACATCGATGTCGTAGCCCGTGAGTCGGCCCGCGAGCTTGATGTTATAGCCGCCCTTGCCGATGGCGAGGCTGACCTGGTCGTTTTCCATATACACCTCGGCGAGTTTCTTCGCTTCGTGGAGGACGATGGATGAGATCTTCGCAGGGCTCAAGGCTCTGGTGATGAACAGTTCCGGCTTGTTTGTATAGTTGATGACGTCGATGTTCTCGCCGTGCAGCTCTCTCACGATGCCGTGGATGCGTGAGCCTTTCATGCCGACGCATGCGCCCACCGGGTCGATTCTGTCATCGTACGACTCAACGGCGATCTTCGCTTTCTGGCCAGGCTCGCGGACAATCTTGCGGATGGTGATGAGCCCGTCGCACACCTCAGGAACCTCCTGCTCGAACAACTTCTGCAGGAACACCTCGGCTGTCCTCGACAGTGTGATGACAGGCGAGCCGTTCTTGTTCTCGACGGTCTTCACGATGGCGCGTATCGGGTCACCTTTCTTATATATGTCGGCAGGAATCTGCTCAGCCTTCGGCAGAACAAGCTCAATGCCCTCCTCATCGACAACGATGATCTCCTTGCGCCACGACTGCGCGACCTCGGCGTTGATGATCTCACCGACCTTGTCCTTGTATTTCAGATAGATGTTCTCCTTCTCGTACTCCTGAATCTTGGCTTGGAGACTCTGACGTATCGTCAATATCTCGCGGCGGCCAAATTCATGGTAGTCCATGATCTCCGTCACCTCGTCGCCGACCTCGAAGTCGGGCTCAATCTTGATGGCGTCGGAATATGCTATCTCTGCGTTGTCATCCTCGACATTGCCGTCTTCCACAACGGTGCGGTTGTGATAGATCTCAAGGTCGCCCTTGTCGATGTTCACTATGATGTCGAAAAACTCGTCGCTGCCGTATTTCTTGGCGAGCATCGCCTTGAAGACATCGCTCAGAATGCGCATCATGGCTTCGCGGTCGATGTTCTTGAACTCCTTGAATTCGGAGAAGGTGTCGATTAAATTCAATGTATCCATTTCTTAGAATTTTATGTATGGTCTTATTTCTTTGATTTCCTCAATTAAAATTGTCTCGTTGTCGTGATATAATATCTTCGTCAGCTTGCCGTATTTTTTCTGCTCCGCTTCCTGAACCTCAATCTGCAAATCACTGACACTGACGAGTTTATACATCTTCTTCACTCCATCGTTTTTTGTGATGAAAAGATTTTCGCCGATGTATTTCCCGTACTGTCTCACGATCAAAAGCGGCTCGTCGATGCCTGCCGACGATACGCTCAACTCGAAGTCCTCCGCGTCCCTGTCAAGATGTTCCTCAATGTAACGGCTCGCCTCAACGCAGTCGTCGATGGTCACCGAAGTGTCGGAATCGATGTAAACCTCAATGACATTGTCACCGCTGACCGTCACATCGACGACGTAACGGTCCGTGTCTTTCAAGGCCTCCTCGGCCAAACCGATAATTTGTTCCTTTGTTATCATCTCATGTTATAATAAAAAAACCCACTACTCCTGTAGCAGGTCTTCTCGATTAGTTGATGTTGTCGAGCAAGGATTCGAACCTTGACAGGCAGAACCAAAATCTGCAGTGCTGCCATTACACCACTCGACATCATTC
>X431_Quagga__coassemble_146_pt1 | contig 13887 bp, 12 predicted proteins | sample X431_Quagga__metabat2_low_PE_006 | metagenome-assembled genome bin X431_Quagga
TGCTCGTACTGTGCCATTTGCGCCTCGTTCAGGTTTGGGAAATATTTCTTTATTAAAAGATGGTCCATCTTCTTATTTTTAACTCGCAAAAATACAAAAAAAGTTATAAAGTCGTAAAGTTTTTAAGGTTTAAAGTTAAAAAGTTTAGTTGAATTAATTTTAAGGTTGATATTGATAATTTTTAGTAATTTTGCGCGTTTTTAAACGGAAAATGGCGAGAAAGATTTGTATAACGGTTTTGACACTGTTGATATTCAATGTGGTAAATTGTTTTGCGCAGCAGAGCAAGGAGACGGTTGATTATATCAACAAGTACAAGGACATCGCCATGACCGAGATGGTGAAGAATAAGATTCCGGCGTCGATAACTCTTGCGCAGGGGATTCTTGAGTCGGGCAGCGGCAACAGCGTTCTCGCCAAAAAAGGCAACAATCATTTCGGGATAAAATGCCACAGCGACTGGAAAGGCAGGACGATGCGGATGGACGACGACGCGCCGAAGGAGTGTTTCCGCGTATATGACAGCGCAGAAGAGTCGTTCCGCGACCACTCCAATTTTCTGAAACGCGACCGTTATAAAGCACTCTTCGACCTGAAAATCACTGACTATCAAGGCTGGGCGAAGGGATTGAAGAAAGCCGGCTACGCCACACTGCCGACGTACGCCTCGGTGCTTATCAAACTCATAGAGAATTACGAGCTCTACAAATATGACCAGATGGTCGTGAAAGGGGAGTTCAAAGTCAACGGGAAAAAGTCGAAGGTCGATGGGAAGAAGCCGACGGACGCTGGCAAACAGAAATCGGCGGAGTCGAAGATGAACGGGAAGAAGGAGAAACGCCTGAAGAAACGTGCTGAAAAACAACAACTTGCCGTCCCTACATTGAATGACTGCACTGTGGTCGGAGTGACCGCCAACAAACACTACATCCGCGAGAACTTCGGCGTGAAGTTTATCTTCACCAAGGAAAACGACTCTCTTGACGGTCTTGCCAAAGAGCTTGGGATAAAAAAATATCAGCTGGTGAAATATAATGACCTTGGCAACAAGACGACCTTCAAGGAAGGGGAGGTGCTTTATGTCGAGCCGAAGCGTCTGCGTGCCGTTGATGGCTATAAATATCATGTCATAAAGAGCAGTGAGACGCTGTCGCATGTCTCGCGCCTTTATGCAGTCCGCCTGAAAAGACTGTTCAAAATGAACGACTTGGACGAGAACTCGGTCCTTCAGGTAGGGCAGGTGATAAGGTTGAGGTAGTTGGGAGTGGAAAGGTGAAAGGTGAAAAGGTGGCGCGTGCCGGTCATCTTGCGTCAGCCTCTCTAATCTCTAACCTCTAACCTCAAATACCTCGCGGTATATCCCACGTTTTTCTTAACAATCTCTTCCGGCGTGCCTTGCGCTAATATCATGCCGCCGCGCTCGCCGCCCTCGGGCCCCATGTCGATGATGTAGTCTGCCATCTTTATCACGTCCATGTTGTGCTCGATGATGAGCACGGTGTTGCCTTTGTCAACGAGCTTGTTCAGCACGTCCATCAGCACCTTGATGTCCTCGAAATGCAGCCCTGTCGTTGGCTCGTCGAGGATGTAAAGCGTCTTGCCTGTGTCGCGTTTCGACAGCTCGGTGGCTAATTTCACGCGCTGCGCCTCGCCGCCCGACAGCGTGGTTGACGGTTGTCCTAACGTGATATAACCGAGACCTACATCATGCAATGTCTTGATTTTCTGTAAGATGAGCGGGAAGTTCTCGAAGAACACCACGGCTTCGTCGATGGTGAGGTTCAGCACGTCGTTGATAGATTTTCCTTTGAAACGCACCTCGAGCGTCTCGCGGTTGTAGCGCATCCCTTGGCATGTCTCGCATTTCACATGAACGTCGGGGAGGAAGTTCATCTCGATGACGCGCACGCCCGCGCCCTGGCATGTCTCGCAGCGTCCGCCTTTCACGTTGAACGAGAAACGTCCTGATTTATAGCCTCTTATCTTCGACTCCGGCAGCTCGCCGTACAATTTCCTTATCTCATCGAAGACCTTAGTGTATGTCGCGGGGTTGGAGCGCGGCGACTTGCCTATTGGCGCCTGGTCAATCTCAATCACTTTGTCGATGAACTCGAGGCCTTCGATGTTGCCGTAAGGCAGCGGGTTTTTCTCCGAGCGGTAGAAATGTTTCGACAGGATAGGGTAGAGTGTCTCGTTGATGAGCGACGACTTCCCTGAGCCTGAAACGCCTGTCACACAAATCATTACGCCGAGCGGTAGGTCGAGCGTCACGTCTTTGAGGTTATGGCCTGTGGCACCATATAATATAAGGTGTTGTCCGTCGAACGGCTTGCGTCGTGTCTGCGGCACCTCGATGCGCCTCTTGCCGTTGAGGTAGTCGCACGTCAGCCCTTTGCCTCTCTTCGTCTCGCTCGGCTTGCCTTGGAAGATGACTTCGCCGCCGTTGACGCCCGCGCCTGGGCCTATATCAACAAGATAGTCGGACGCCAACATCGTGTCTTTGTCGTGCTCCACCACGATGACGCTGTTGCCGATGTCGCGCAGCTCCTTCAGCGACTCTATAAGTCGGTGGTTGTCACGCTGATGCAGCCCGATGCTCGGCTCGTCTAAGATATACAGTATTCCTGTCAGCTGCGAGCCGATCTGTGTGGCGAGACGGATGCGTTGTGCCTCGCCGCCCGACAGACTCTTGGCCGGACGGTTCATGTTCAGATAGTCGATGCCGACATTAAGAAGGAAGTTGATGCGTTTCTTGATTTCAATGATGATGTCGTGTGCTATCTCTTTCTGGTTGTCTGTCAGATGGTCAGGCAGTTCGTCGAGCCATTGCGAGAGCGTGATGACATCCATTTCCGCGAGGTCGGAGATGTTCTTACCGTTGAGACGGAAATAAAGTGCTTCTTTCTTGAGGCGTTTGCCGTGGCATTCGGGGCATTCCGCCTCATTCATGAAGCTGTTGGCCCATTTCAGGATTGATGCGGGTGCGTTCTCCTCGTTTTGTTTCCTGATGACATTGACGATGCCTTCGAAAGGCATTGAATATGTGGACCTTGTGCCGAGATATTCCTTCACGACGGTGAACGACTCGTTGCTGCCGTAAAGGATGATGCTCATGGCGTTCTCTGGTATCTCGCTTATCGGGGTGTCGAGGTCGAAGCCGTAGCGTGCGCCGATGGCCTCAAGCTGGCAGAAGACCCAGTTGTTCTTATATTCGCCGAGAGGCGCGAGACCGCCTTGCCGCAACGTCTTCGTCTCATCGGGGATGATCTTCTTCATGTCAACGGTGATGATGGTGCCCAGACCGTTGCATTTCGGGCAGGCACCGTAAGGACTGTTGAAACTGAACGTGTTAGGCTCCGGGTCTTGGTATGCTATGCCCGTCGTGGGGCACATCAGCAGCTTGCTGTAGTATTTCACATCCGTCGTGCCTTCCTCAAGCACATAAAGCATCCCCTTGCCTCGGCGGAACGCTGTCTCCACCGACTTCGTGACTCTCTCCTTGCTGTCATCGCGTATCTCGATGCGGTCAACGACAATCTCGATATCGTGCGTCTTGTAACGGTCGAGCTGCATCCCGAAGACCAGTTCGCGCACCACGCCATCGACACGCACCTTGAGGTAGCCCTGCTGTCGTATCTGCTCGAACAGCTCTCTGTAATGACCCTTGCGGCCACGTACTACCGGTGCTAAGATGTTGATCCTCTTATTTTTGTATCGCTCCAAAATCATGGCGGTGATCTGTTCTTCAGAATACCTGACCATCTTCTCGCCGGTGTTATACGAAAAAGGCTCGGCAGCTCTCGCGTAAAGCAGACGCATGAAGTCGTATATCTCGGTGATGGTGCCCACCGTCGAGCGCGGGTTGCGGTTCACCGACTTCTGTTCGATGGAGATGACAGGACTGAGGCCGTTGATCTCATCGACGTCGGGACGCTCCATGCTGCCGATGAACTGACGGGCGTAGGCCGAGAACGACTCCATGTAACGCCGCTGCCCCTCCGCGTAAATCGTCTCGAAGGCAAGCGACGACTTCCCGCTGCCACTCAAGCCCGTGACGACAACCAACTTGTCGCGCGGAATGCGTAAGTCGATGTTTTTCAGGTTGTTCTCACGCGCACCGTAAATCTCCAAAAAATCGTCCTCTGATTTCATATCTCAAAATCCAATCTCTCTTAACTCTACTCTCTACTCTCTTAACTGTTAAACGGTGTCGTTCTCAAACTCGGCGAAGTCGTGTTCACCTAACGCCTCCCTGCTGTACGACGACGTTATGTTGAACGGCCTTGTCGGGATCTTTATCTCGTACTTCTCTCCCTTTCTGACTTTCAATTTGTTGGAGCGTAGCCAGGGGTTGAAAATTTTCAGCAGCTTGTACGTGATGCCGTGCTCCTGCGCGAACTCTGCCCAGTCATCGACAGTCTCCGTTATGGCTATCGTCTTGTATTTGAAAGGTTTGTATTCGAGACTCTTACTGACGAAGATGCCGTGCTGCTCGGGGTTTTCAAAGATGGTCTTTATCGCTAATACCCTGAAGACGTAGCGTTCGGTCTCTTCCGACATGAGAAGGTCGTAATACGACTTCACCTTTTGTTCCTTCATGAATTTACTCACGCGTCGTGTGCCGGCGTTGAACGCTGCCGCGACCAATGTCCAGTTATGGAAGTTTTTATATGCCTGGAGGAAATACTTGCACGCCGCCTCGGTCTCAAGCTCGACGTTGTAGCGCATGTCGACGTCTTTGTTAATCTCCAAGCCGAAGTCTTTGCCTGTCGATTCCATGAACTGCCAGAACCCGACGGCGCCGGCTGGCGACACCGCGTTGGTGAGCATGCTCTCGACGACGCAGAGATACTTGAAGTCGTCGGGCACCTGGTATTTCTCGAGTATAGGCTCAATGACAGGGAACCAGCGTTTCGAGCGTTTCAGCAGAAGCATGGTGTTGCTATGGAAATAGCAGTTTGACAGCAGTTCGCGCTCGTACCTCTCCCTGATGTTGAACATCTCAAGCGGCACGCGCTCGCCAGCGAATGTCAAGTCCTTCTGAAACTCGATGTCGTGGCTCTGGATGCATATCTGCTCCAACGTCGGACGGCGGTTCGCCGTGTTTATCGCCCTGATGCTCAGGATGATGGCCAATATCGCCAAAAGACACACCGAAGCCGTCAGGATTATCAGAAGCGTTTGGGTCTTTTTCTCCATAATCTAAATTTTAAAATGAAGGAAAACAATTATGAGATTGCTCCACTCCGCTGTGCTGCGGTCGCAATGATGGCAGCCTTGGTGTGGATATGGCGCGGCGAAGCCGCGCCCGTTTTCCCCGAAAAGGCTGTCGTCATTGCGAGCGAGGTCGAGCAATCTACAGGTGAACGACCTCTCCGTAGGCAGCTGCGGCGGCCTCCATCATGGCCTCCGACATTGTCGGGTGCGGGAAGATGTTCTCGATGATGTCGCGGCCTTTCGCGCCGAGCTCGCGGCCGAGCACCGCTGTTGCCACCATCTCCGTCACGTTCTCGCCCACCATGTGGCAGCCGAGCCAGTCGCCGGTCTTCGCGTCGAACACCACCTTGATGAATCCGTCCTTGTTGCCCGCCGCCGCCGCCTTGCCCGACGCGGTGAACGGGAACTTGCCGACCTTCACCTCGTAGCCGGCAGCAATGGCCTTGGCCTCGCTCATGCCCACAGAAGCGACCTCCGGCGTGATGTACGTGCAGCCCGGGATGTTGTTGTAGTTCAACGGCTTCGGGTCCATGCCGCAGAATTTCTCGACGCAGATGATGGCCTCATGCGACGCCTTGTGCGCCAACGCAGGGCCGTGCACTATGTCGCCGATGGCATAGACGCCTTCGACGTTGGTCCTGTAATATTCGTCAACGTTGATCTTGCCGCGCTCGCTCGTGATGCCGAGGTTTTCGAGCCCGAGGCCTTCGAGGTTGGTCTGCACGCCTACCGCCGAGAGGACGATGTCGGCCTCAACGACTTTCTCGCCTTTCTTCGTCGCGATGGTGCAGACGCATTTCTCGCCCGTCGTATCGACGTTGGTGACCGACGCCTCTGTCATGACGGTCATCTTCAGCTTCTTGAAACAACGCTCGATCTGTTTCGAGACCTCTTCGTCTTCGACAGGGAGTACGTTGGGCAGGAACTCCACGAGGGTCACCTTCACGCCCATAGAGGTGAAGAAGAAAGCGAACTCCGAGCCGATGGCACCAGAGCCGACGACGACCATGGTCTCCGGCAACTTGTTGAGCACCAACGCCTCACGGTAGCTGATGATTTTCTTGCCGTCGATGGGCAGGGCCGGAAGCTGACGCACGTGCGAGCCTGTGGCGAGGATGATGTGGTCGGCCTCGTATATTGTCTCAACGCCTTCTGCATCAACGACTTTCACGGTCTTCTCCGCTGTCAGCGAGCCGAAGCCGTTGATGAGTTCGACGTTATTCTTTTTAAATAGGTATTGAACGCCTTTGCTCATGCCGTCGGCGACGCCGCGGCTGCGGGCCACGACAGCGTCCATGTCGGGCTTCACCTCGCCCTCGAGCTTGATGCCGTAGTTCTCGGCGTGTTGCATGTAGGTGTAAACCGCCGCGCTCTTCAACAAAGCCTTGGTCGGGATGCAACCCCAGTTGAGACATGTGCCGCCAATCTCCGACTTCTCGACGACCGCGACTTTCTTTCCGAGCTGCGAGGCTCTGATTGCAGCGACATATCCACCAGGACCGCTGCCAATGACAATAACATCGTACTTCATGATTATCAATATTTTATTGTTAATTTTTATTTGTTATCCCTGATAAATTTCAGGCTGCGAAGATACGAAAAAATCTGTCATGTCAGCCATAAAGTTATAAAGTTAATAAAGTTTGTAAAGTTGAAAGTGGCTGGCGCACGACGGCGTTTCAATCCATCATTGTCAAACCCGCAGAGACGGGTGTTTCAGTGTGGAGTTTTTTAGTCTTTAGTTTTTTAGTCTTTAGTTTTTAGTCTTTAGTTTTTAGTTTTTAGTTTTGAGAGTTGAGAGTTGAGAGTTAGGAGTGGAGTTTTCGGCACTACATTGTCGTTTCGAGCGAGATGCGATGAAGTGATAAATTTCAAAAAATATTCCTACTTTAATGACTATATTCAAAAAATATAGTATATTTGCGCGATTATATAAATTTGGTGCTTATGATGGTAATTAAGGAAATCGCTGTTTATACCAATATCTTGAATAGCAGGATAAAAAAGTATTTCAGCGACAAATTGAATGAGAACAACATTAACCTCACGCCGGAGCAGTTCCTTGTGATGGACTGGCTCTGGAAGGAACAGTCGATTTCACAGCAGAGAATCGCGGAAGTCATCCAGAAAGACAAGAATTCCGTGACCAAATTCATCGACTCTCTTGAGAAAAAGAATCTGGTTTTCCGCACTGTCGATAAAGTTGACCGTAGAATCAACAAGATAGAGCTTACAAAAGCAGGCGCTGATTTGGAGTCGCCCGCGACAATTGTGGCGATAGATTTCATGAATGATGTGGTGAAGGGCATTGACGAAAAAGACCTGAAGACTTTCGTGCGTGTGCTTCTTCAGATGCGCGAGAACATGGAAGGCGGCGGAGAGAAGAATTGAGCCGTCACATAAAATGGATTAAACACGAAAATAAAAAAAGCTCACTTTTGGCGAGCTTTTTTCTGTTTAAAATGCACTAAGAATAATTAGTCTTCTACGATAGCGTCGTTAGGACATGCACCGGCGCATGTGCCGCATGAAACACATGTGTCAGGGTCAATTGAATAGATGCTACCTTCTGAAATTGCTCCAACTGGGCACTCGTCGATGCAAGTACCGCAAGCAACGCATTTGTCTGTGATTTTGTAAGCCATAGTAATTTGTTTAAATGTTTAAAAATTTTGTGCAAAGATATATCATTGGATGATACGTGAAACGCTTTTCCATAATTTAGAATGAATTTAAATAAAATCATTGATTTTCGTGAAAAACGATGATGTTTCAGATTTTGAAAATTAATTTGAAAAAAACAAATTTCATATTGAAATTAGCATTACCTTTGCAAGGTTTTTTATGGGCGACCATATTTTTGTGAATTAATATCTAACAAATTATAAAAGAATAAATTAAATTCAATTTCTTATGGCTAACAGAACAAAAGTTGTAGAACTTGAACACGTTGTTATCCGTTTCGCGGGTGACTCCGGCGACGGTATGCAGCTGACCGGAAACATGTTTTCCGATTCGACAGCTCTGGCGGGCAACGACTTCGCCACCTTCCCCGACTATCCGGGTGAAATCCGTCCACCACAAGGAACAGTGTCGGGCGTATCTGGATTCCAGGTGCATTTCGGACACAAACCAGTCCACACGACAGGCGACCTCTGCGATGTGCTCGTCGCGATGAACCCTGCATCAATCAAGGCTAACATGCGCTGGCTCAAGCCTGGCACGACAATCATCTTCGATATTGACTCGTTGAATGACAAGGCCTTGGAGAAAGCTGGTTACACATCAGATCCTACACAGGACGACTCGCTCAGCCAGTATAAACTCGTCAAGGCCCCTATCACATCATTGACACTTGAGGCTTTGAAAGACTTCGGCTGGGACCGCAAGGCCATGCTCAAATCGAAGAACATGTTCGCACTCGGCATCGTGATGTACCTCTTTAACCGCGACATCACCGTGCTCAATGCGTACTTCAGCAATAAATTCAAGAACAAACCGGATGTCATCAAGGCTAACCAGGAAGTCGTCGCGGCAGGTTACAGCTATGCTGACGCGATGGAGATCTTCGCCAACACATACCGCATCGAACCGGCTGACCTTCAGAAAGGCAAATACCGTGACATCACGGGTAACGTGGCGGCGGCATGGGGCCTCATGGCAGCTGCGGAGCGTTCAGGACGCCAGCTCTTCTGCGGCTCATATCCTATCACCCCTGCAACCGACATCCTCGCCGAGCTCACGAAGTACAAGAACCTGAAAGTCAAGGCTTATCAGGCTGAAGACGAGATCGCGGGCATCACCTCGTCACTCGGCGCCGCATTCGCCGGCTGCCTCGCAGTCACCACGACATCAGGTCCAGGCCTCTCGCTTAAGTCAGAAGCCCTCGGCCTCGCGGTCATGACAGAGCTTCCGCTCGTCCTCATCGACGTGCAGCGCGGCGGCCCTTCGACAGGTCTCCCGACAAAGGCCGAACAGAGCGACCTCATGCAGGCCCTCTACGGTCGTAACGGCGACGCACCTCTCATCGTCATCGCGGCACGCAGCTCGGCTGACTGTTTCTACACGGCATACGAAGCCTGCAAGCTCGCAATGGAACACATGACACCCGTCATCATGCTGTCAGACGGCTCACTCGGCAACGGCTCGGAGATATTCCGCATCCCTAGAGTGGCCGACCTCCCGGCAATCGTTCCTCCTATCGCTAAAGCAAACGACCCTGAATATCAGCCATATAAACGTAACGAGGAGACACTCGCACGTCAGTGGGCGCTGCCTGGGACAGAAGGCCTCCGTCACCGCATCGGCGGCCTCGAGAAAGCCGACGGCCTCGGCAACCTCACCACAGAGCCTAAGAACCACGAGCGCATGACCTACCTCCGCGAGGAGAAAGTGAACCGCGTGGCCAACTACATAGCTGAACAGGAAATAACAGGCGACCCGAACGCTGACCTCCTCGTCGTCAGCTGGGGCGGCACCTACGGCGTTGTCCTCTCGGTCGTCGAGAAGATGCTCGAAGAAGGCAAGTCGGTGGCTCATGCACACTTCCGCCACATCATGCCATTGCCGAAGAACACACATGAAGTCCTTTCAGGACATAAGAAAATCGTCGTCGTCGAGAACAACAGAGGCCAGTTCGCGAACTACCTCAGAGAGAAACAGCCTGACTTCAGATACGAACAGTACAACAAAGTCCAGGGTCTCCCATTCCTCACGGCAGAGTTGGAAGATAAGTTTAATGACCTTTTAAAATAATGAATACCATGGAAAACACAAATATCGACAATCAGGTTATTAATCTTACAAAAGAAGATTTCGTAAGCGACCAGATAGTGAAATGGTGCCCCGGCTGCGGCGACCACGCTATCCTCAAGGCAGTTGAAGACGTTTTCCCGAAACTCGGCAGAAGAAAAGAAGACATCGTCGTCGTCTCGGGCATCGGCTGCTCCTCACGTTTCCCATATTACATGAACACCTACGGGTTCCACAGCATCCACGGCCGCGCCTGCGCCATCGCAACGGGCGTGAAGCTCGCCAATCCTAACCTCTCGGTGTGGATCGTCACCGGCGACGGCGACTGCACCGCCATCGGCGGCAACCACTTCATCCACGCCGTACGCCGTAATATGGACATGAACCTCCTCCTTTTCAACAACCGTATCTACGGCATGACAAAAGGACAGTTCTCACCTTGCACATTCCGCGGCACGGTCACGAAGACCTCACCGCAAGGGACATACGAAGACCCGTTCAACGTCGGCGCACTCGTCATCGGCGCAGGCGGACAGTTCTTCGCACGCGGCGTTGACATCAACACGAAGGACCTCACCGAGACTTGCATGGCGGCGAAGAACCACGACGGCATGTCGGTCGTCGAGGTGTTCCAGAACTGCATGATCTTCTCGAACGGCGTCCACGCCAACATCACTGCTCCTGATGTCCGCGAAGACATGCAGGTGAAATGTGTTGACGGCCAGCCTCTTATCTTCGGCAAGAACCGCGACAAAGGTATCCGCCTTAACGGAAACAGCCTCGAAGTCGTCACAATCGGCGAGAACGGCATCACTGAAAAGGACATCCTCGTCCACGACGCAAAGGAAAAGAGCACCGGCATCCACATGATGCTCGCGCAGATGATGCCGCCTCAATATCCTGTGGCGATGGGCGTCATCCGCAACGTCGATGCCCCGACCTACGACGACTGCCTCACCGACGTCATCGCCAACGAATCGGCGAAAGCCAAGATCCAGACCGTTGACGACCTGCTCAACTCAGGCACGACCTGGACGATTGAATAACCCTCACAACCATTATCCGGTGTCATGGTTCGCCATGCTGCCGCAGGTTGATAATTTTGTTAAAAAATTCCGTTCTTATTGGACGGAATTTTTTATTTTTGCATGTTCAAAATTGATGTGAATAAAATGATGGCTATTCCCGATAATCTGAAAATATCTAATCATGAGTTAATTCTTGAGTTGACAAGAATGTCTGCTCGTGATAAAGCGGTTGTTGTCGGAATATACCTTTCGAAATTTGACAAAATGGCACTAAATGAGTTTGATTTTAGTGGTTTCAGACAAGCATACAATGTGTTTGGTTATTCAATTGGTATAGTTCCAAAATCAATACAAAATTATCGGGATGAATTCGATTCGATTTTTCCAAATAATAGAAGGGGTTGGAGGAATAGGAATTTGCGTGATTATTGTGGGTTGATTCTTGATAAAGTTAATGTTTTGACATTTGAAGATTTTTCTCGAATTATCCGCTGCTTCATTGACAATAAATTTATTTACAATGAATTAGAATCAAGTTTTGCGAAGGATGCTTTTTCTGCACAAAGATTAATCACGGGGAAGGCTGCTGAAGAATATTTCGAGATGAAGTGCCATGAGATTGATGTTTTCAATGGATTTGATTTGAAGGATACGACTAGTTTTGGTTGTGGCTATGATTACAGAATGACATGCAATGATGAATATTATTGTGTTGAAGTCAAAGGGTTGAATGAAAGTTGTGGCAGTATTCTGATGACCCAAAAAGAGTACGATGTGGCGGAAGTGGTTGGAGATAGATATTGCTTGTTTTTAGTTAAAAATTTCAAGAAAACGCCAGAACATCAATTGTTTTTTAATCCTGTGAGAAATAAATCGCTCACGTTGGTTCGTCAAGAGAAAATGATAAAACAAGTATCTTATTGTTCGAGAGTTTGACAAACGTAGTTTTATATGAATGAATTTTCTGATTATATGTCCGATTTTCACCACTATTTGTGCAGATATGGTGGAGTTAATTCTCATACGAGAACTAATTATATATCATGGTTGCAATTTTTATCAGAAAAATATGTGATTGATGAAACATTAAGCATCGATGCTGTCAACTTGATATTGTCAAAAGAAAATGAAGATAGGAATGGTCGTGATAAGTATAAAAATGAAAAAGACATCACTAATTTCGGTTCAGCACTGAAAAAGTTCATGGCTTTTATCGCATCTGGTTATTCAAATAATCTGGATAAAATAGACTCTGATGTAGTTGAAGAAATTAATCAAAATGTGAAAATTTCTCAAACTGAAAAATCAGCGATAATTATGTCAAGAATTGGTCAGGGGTTGTATAGAAAAAATCTGATAGCATATTGGCGTGGTTGTTCAATTACGGATTTTAAGAAAATAGACTTGTTGGTCGCTTCTCATATTAAGCCATGGCGTGATTCTGATAATTCGGAAAGAGTTGATTATTATAATGGTCTGCTTTTGCTGCCAAACTACGATAAACTATTTGACAAGGGATACATCACATTTGATAGCAAAGGGAAGGTCGTCATATCGAGATGTATCACTGATGAAGAAAAAGATTTGTTGAGATTGAAAGGAGATTTTAGGTTGAGAAAATGTGAGAATGAACATTTGAAATACTTGAAATTTCATAATGATAATTGTTTTATTGGCTAAATAATTTTTTATGAAAAGAACCTTTAAATATGATTTGGAAATATCGGTGGATATTTTTCAGATTAACAGAAACTATCCGAATGGTGGAATGTTCAGATGTCCGAGCGATTTTGCGAAATTTATGGTTGAAAACATTCTATCCGCCGCAAATGGATATTCTGATGACACAAATCGTGATTATGGCTATTCTGTTAAACTGATTAAGAAAAACAATATGGCAAACAAATCAAAATCTGAAAACGTCATAAACAATAACAATTATCAATGAAAAAATCTTTCAAGCCAGGCACAATGCTCTACCCGCTGCCGGTGGTGATGGTCAGCTGCGGCGACAGCCCCGAGAATTACAACATCATAACGGTCGCGTGGACGGGGACGATATGCTCCGACCCGCCAATGTGCTACATCTCCGTGAGGAAAGAACGCCACTCGCATGACATCATATTGAAAAACAAGGAGTTCGTGATAAACCTCACCACCGACGCCCTCAGCAAGGCCACCGACTGGTGCGGCGTGCGTTCCGGCAAGGACCACAACAAATTCAAGGAGATGCACCTTACACCGGAAAAAGCGCAGGTGGTGAACGCCCCGCTGATCGCCGAGTCACCGCTGAATATCGAATGCAAAGTGGTTGAAGTCAAGGAGTTAGGCTCGCACGATATGTTCATCGCCGAAGTCGTGGCCGTCAGCGGCGACGAGAAATATTTCGACCCGTCAACAGGACAGTTCCAGCTCAACCAGGCGGAGCTTATAACATATTCGCACGGGAAGTATTACACCTTGGGCGAGAAAATCGGCAAGTTTGGATTTTCAGTCGAGAAAAGACAGCATAAACGGAAAAGCCAAAAGACAACGGACAAATGATTTTCGTTGGCGTTTGAAAAATAAAAGTTATGGATTATATAAAAATAAAAGGTCTCTCGAAAGACGAAGTTAAAGGGCTGGTGAAGGAATGGCTGAAACTGTATCCGCATTCCTTCAATCCGGAAGTGAATTTCTGGTTTTATGAAACAACTGACAATCAAATTGTTGTGGGGCTTCACGATGACTTGAGCACGTTGGCAGTCAGCTTGCTGGTCATTTATCTCAATTCCGCCAAGGAAAAGGATGGCGAGACGAAAGATGTTGATGTCGCGGCGTTTGTCACTGTCAGCGACAACGAGATTCTCCTGAAACAGAACTACGGCCGCCGTGCGAAGATCTATGCGAA
>X431_Quagga__coassemble_150_pt1 | contig 13744 bp, 9 predicted proteins | sample X431_Quagga__metabat2_low_PE_006 | metagenome-assembled genome bin X431_Quagga
ATCTGGAACACGGCTTTGCGTGAGAACATGAATTCGAGCTGTCCTGTCTTGAGGAGTTCGCCGCCGTTTTTGTTGAAATATGAACGCACGTTGGCGACGGTGCGTGTTGTGTTGTCGGTCGCGCATTCCACGACGCAGAGGACGCCGTGAGGGCCTTTGCCTTCATAGACGATCTCGACCATGTCGGCTGTGTTCTTATCCGTCGCGCGTTTGATGGCGGCATCGATGTTGTCCTTCGGCATGTTTTCAGCCTTGGCGTTGAGGATGGCCTGACGGAGTTTCGGGTTCATGTCCGGGTCCGGGCCGCCTTCTTTCGCTGCCATTGTGATGATCTTTCCGAGTTTCGGGAACACCTTCGACATGTGCCCCCATCTTTTCAATTTAGCCGCCTTGCGGTATTCAAAAGCTCTACCCATAGTATTACATTTATGATTTTAATCAAACAAATTTAGTGTGCAAAAATAGTAAAAAAATCCACACAGCAGAAAAAAAAATTGTACTTTTGCAGCCGCATATAAAATCATAGGCAAATGACCATTTCAGAAGAAGAATTACAGCGCATTGTGGCGGCGGCAGTCAAAGTGGCTTTGAATGAAATCAAGGGGCAGGAGCAATCTGTCGAAACGACTGGCAAAGAAAAAGTTGAGGTAAAACAATTCTCCGACGATGAATTGGATGAGGCAATGCGTTTGATGGAGTCGAATCGTGGCAAAGACGACGAACCGAAGGTGGGGATTTTTTGGTACGACCCTCGTCATAACGACCTGTTCGGAGTGCGCTCACACAGAGTTTCAGATTACCTGAAGCCCAATGCACGTTCCGAATATGGCAGTGTGTCGTGTTCTGAAATGCATGAAGACGTATGGAAAAAAGAATATCACCGTCAGAAATACAAAAACAATGGCTTGGGGCCATACGTTGGAGCATACGAGATGACACCACGCGGGCAAATATTCTACAATCCTGATACCGAAGAGTTTACCATCGCAGTAGGCTCATGGATCGAGCAGTATCCGCAAGCCGTTGTTCTTATCGAGGAAGAGTTTAATCTAAAAAACACCAAGCATTCTGTAAAGACGGCCCATCACTGGGATATCGGGCAGCGGTGGAACTAAGTTTTCTGCTGTTTCTTCTTCGCAGCAGGAAAAAGGACGTTGTTTAAGATAAGCCTGTAGCCCGGCGAGTTGGGGTGCATCTCCAAGTCAGTCGGTTGGTCACCGACGAGATGTCGGTAGTCTTCTGGGTCGTGACCGCCGAAGAAAGTCCAGAAGCCGTTGCCGTAGTCGCCGTGGATGTAACGGTCCTCCCCCAGCGCGGCGTTGTCGCCGAGCACGACGACGGTGGGCTTGACGAAACGTTTGTCGAAAGCCGTGGTCTGTCCCATGAAGCCTTTTATCAGTTTCTCGTGGCATTGCGTGAGCATCGTCGGCACGGGGTCCCATTTCGCGGAGAAATCGAAGAGCAGGAAGAAGTCGTTGCCTTCCTTCACCGATTTCGAGCGTGTCTCGGTGACATCGATGTTTGAGACCTCATATTCCTGCGGGTTCGTCGAGACGGTGAAGTCGGTGAAAGCGAAGCAGTTGTCGTAGTTGAGGCGTTGCGGGTCGCCCGAGTGTATGGCGTCGCCGTCGAACATCACGTCGCAGATGTCAAGGCCTTCGGCGGCAAGGGCTATGTCGAAGCTGTCAGGCGCGGAGCACATCGCGAAGAGGTAGCCGCCGCCAGCCACGAAGTCGCGAATCTTCTTCGCCACGGCGAGTTTCAGCTGCGACACTTTGTTGAACCCGTGTCTCCTGGCCGTCTCCTCCTGTTTCTGAACGTCTTCCTTGTACCACGGGTAGTTGCGGTAGCGCACCCAGAACTTGCCGTACTGCCCCGTGAAATCCTCATGGTGCATGTGAAGCCAATCGTAGGTGGGCAGCACGCCGTCGAGCACCTCTTCATCATAGATGATGTCGTATGGTATTTCGGCATAAGTCAGCACCAAGGTGACGGCGTCGTCCCACGGCAGAATGTTCTTCGGGGCATAGACCGCGAGGCGCGGCACCTTCTGGAGCTTCATCTCGTCCATGTTCGCGCCCGGGTCGGCGATTTCGGCGAGTATCGACTCCGCCTGCACGTCGGCGATGACTTGATACGAGACGTTGCGCAGCTTGCACTCGCGCTCGAACATGTCATGATACGGGATGAGGTAACTGCCGCCCTTGTAGTTCAAAAGCCAGCTTATCTCCACCTCGCGCTCAAGAATCCAGTAAGCCACTCCGTAGGCCTTCAGGTGGTTCGTCTGAGTCTCGTCCATCGGCACAAGGATGTACGCCGCGTTAATTTCCTGAACGCTCAACAGCGTGACAATCAACAGGATTATGTATTTTCTAAAAAATCTCATCTATATTAAATTTAATGTCAAACATGTTCATTCGCCCCGAAGATGATCCAAGGTACAGCGCAACTTCATGGTCGTTTGATATTCATTTTCAATCCGTTTAACCGTCTCCTCAAGGTCATCAGGTTTGAAAAATTTCGCGTCCTTAATCAGAATATTTCTCACATTTTCATCCATCTTAATCGCCGAAATCACTTCAGAAGCTTTATCCAACTCATTCTCTTTCAGATAGATAAACGAAAGATTAAAATACGGATACAGAAATCCGCGGCTGACGTGCATGGCCTTTTCAAAATGCGAAACCGCGGTTTCCCTGTTTCCGCAGGCATATTCGGCCGACCCGAGGTCGTTGAGGTTCTGCTTGCAAAACGGCATGTCGTCAAACGCCTTTCTGTAATCAGCCAACGAGCCGTGGAGTCCGAGTTGTTCCTTCGCCTTTCCGATGTACCAGTTGACGGGGAAGCCGTCATTATCAACGGTATAGAAAACAGATACAGCTTCTTCGTGGCATTTCAAAGCCGTGTTCCAGTCGTTGTTTTTCATCGCGTCGGCGGCCTCCGCAGAACGACGTTCGCCTTTGTATCTGAAGAAGCTGACGACAACAACGAGAGCCAGAATCACGACAAAAACACTTTTCCACAAAGTGTTCAGTTTCAAGTTGGAAAATCCGTTTTCGTTCTTGGTAATGTAAGTGAAGAGGACGGCACACATCGCAGCCTTCCAGATGAAATATTCGGTCTTGTCGCTCGGGAAGCTGAAAAACGAGTTGATGCAACAGCCCACAAACGCGCTCAAAACAACCGCCCCAAAGAGGAAGTCGCGCCTGTCATCGGTCTTGCATATCGCAAAAAACGACATCATTATCAACGAGATAACAAAAAGCATATAGACAAAGAAAGTCACATACCCGCATTCGGCCAACAAACCAAGGAACTCGTTATGAGGTCTTGTGAAATTGACGTTCCAGAAATCGGCGGTGTACAGTTCCGACAGTCCGCAGTCGGGAAACACGACCTGCCAGTTGCCGACGCCGCAGCCCGTCAGAGGACGGTCATCGACCATCTCGTACGTCTTGTCCCACAAGATAAAACGCTCCGACAACGACGACGTCGAATAATACGCGTATTCCACCATGGATTCCTCCGCCGTCTCTGGCACATCGGCCTTCAGCAAAAGCCGCAGCCCGACAGCAAAAAACATGATGACAACAACAAAGACAGCCACAGTCGCCCCGACCTCAAATTTCCTTGAAAACGAAAATCTTTTTTTCCTGACAAAAAACATAATTGCAAAAAGCACCGCCGCGCCCAAATACGAAAGGATAACCGCCCTTGACTTCAGCAAAACAACAAGCGCGAACGACACGGCGAACAACGTCACCGGCAGCCACTTGCAGGATTTCCTTTTCGCTTCGGCAACGTATGCCAATATGAACGAAGACAGCACGAACAACATGATTGTCAGGAACGTCTTGTGTCCGCTCAGCCCCGTGACTTTATACAAACCGTCGAAACTGAAATCCTCAACATAAGACAGTTGAATGAGCGACACCAGCAGATAAAGTACCAACACGACAACGCTTCCGACATACAACATCTTCCGCGCGGCTTTTTCATTGAAACTGAATAGATTGTAAAACAATGTCACGAGCAGGAAAGTCATGACATATTTCGAACACACGGACAACGACTCGCCGATGTTCACGGCGGAAATCATCGACAGCCCGACCATGACCATCGAGACAAGATAAATGTAAAACACTTTTGACTTTGGAATGACTGTCGGCCTCGAAGAGAACAACTTCATCCCGAAAATCAGCAGCAGTCCGGCGGCGACAACCAGATGCCTGACCGCAAAAAATGCCGTTCCCGAAAGCATGTCGAAAGCTACACAGCCGACGACAATCAAAATGCCCGCCAAAAAGAAAACGATTTTATCATTCTTCCCCATAATCTCAAAATTCAGGTCTTGCTGCATATCATGCCACAAGCTCTTTTTATCATTTGACAATCAAATATTTACAAACTTTTTATCTAAAATCAAATTTCCTGCAAAGATATATCATTTTTTACTATTTTTGCATCCGATAAATCAGTTTTTCAAGATTAAAACTTAACAAATTACAATACAATGGAAAACACAGAATTGAAAAAGACTGCATTGAATGCAATGCATTATGAGATGGGAGCCAAGATGGTCCCGTTTGCAGGTTTCGACATGCCGGTTCAGTTTGAGGGCGTGAACGTTGAACATGAGACAGTCCGCAAGGGCGTTGGTGTTTTCGACGTGTCGCACATGGGCGAGTTCCGCGCGAAAGGTCCGAAGGCATTCGCTTTGGTACAGCGTTGCACCACAAACGACGTGGCGGCATTGGTTGACGGCAAGGTCCAGTACACATGCCTGCCGAACGGCAAAGGCGGCATCGTTGACGACATGTTGGTCTATCGCGTGGCCGAAGACGAATACTTCATGGTCCCGAACGCGGCGAACATCGACAAGGACTGGGCTTGGATGTCGGCGGTCGCGAAGGAGATGGGCATGGAGCTCGGCGTCGAGTTCATCAACGAGAGCAATTCATGGTCACAGCTCGCGGTGCAGGGTCCTCTCGCGCTCAAGGCGATGCAGAAGCTCACGAAGACAACCGTCGAAGACATGGAATATTACACATTCAAGATCCTTGAATTTGCTGGTGTGAAGAACATCATCTTCTCAACGACAGGTTACACCGGCGCTGGCGGTTGCGAGATTTACATCCCGAACGCGGAAGCAGTGAACATTTACAAGCAGGTCCTCGAAGCCGGTAAAGAGTTCGGCATCAAACCGATAGGTCTCGGCGCACGCGACACTCTCCGTCTTGAGATGGGTTTCTGCCTCTACGGCAACGACATCTGCGACACCACATCGCCTATCGAGGCCGGTCTCGGCTGGATCACCAAGTTCGTTGACGGCAACGACTTCATCGACCGCGAGCGTCTCGCGCAGCAGAAGGCAGAAGGCGTCACACGCAAGCTCGTCCCGTTCATCATCACAGGCAAGGGCATCGCGCGTCACGAATACGAGATCTGCGACGCCGAAGGCAACCACATCGGCGAAGTGACCTCAGGCACAATGGCACCGTCGGTGAAACAGGCCATCGGCATGGGCTACGTGAAGAAAGAGTTCTCAAAGGCCGGCAGCGTCATCTACATCAAGGTGAGAGAGAAACTCATCCCCGCCGAAGTGACGAAACTTCCTTTCTACAAAGCATAAGCAGCAGAAAGTCAGAAAGTTCATAAAGTTAAAAGTGGGCTGACGCTTGGTGCGTCAGCCCACTTTTTTTATATCCACCTGCTCACATTTATTTCTTCGGTTTGCCGATAGTGAACACGAGGCCCAGCCTCAAGTCGGCGGTGTTGTACGACGTGGCCATCTCAACCGTTGACTTGCCGATTTTAGAAAGCATCATGACGTTGTCAGTGACCGCATAGAAGTTGACAGGCCCGAAGTGGAAACCGAGGCCAAGGCCGATACTGTTGCCGGAATATTTCGACATCGTGTAGTTAGCCGTGATGTTGATATGTCTCACAAACGAGCCGCTGTACGCCAAAGTGAATGCCGGATACATCTGGCCTTGGTGTCTGTACAGCTGCCCTATCGCAGTGACTCGCAGCATCGGGTTCAGTTCGTAGTATCCATCAACCACGACCCTTGAGTTAAGGTACGTCTTGTAGCTATAGCCTCCGAAGAGCGAGTCGTTGCCCCATACGTTTTTGAGAAGCTGGTCAACCATCGACTTGTAGTCAATCCCGAGGTCAATTTTACTGATGTCATCGATGATCTGGGCAACCACTTGTGTATCTTCAACATACACGCTCTTCGCCTTTGCATTCTTCCATTGGATAAAGCCGAGGTCGCACACGCTCGCCGACACGCCCCAATGCTCGTTTATCACATACGACGCCCCAAAGTCAATGCCAAAGCCAAGGTTTTCAGCATAGTTACCTTTGACGAGGGCGTTACTTAGGGAGTCAGAGTTAAACACGTTAGTGATATCCCCGATCCTATCCGCATTGATTCCGAGCACTGAAGATGTCCTGACGTCAAGGTCCACGCTGGCTGATATGCCGTAAGTATCTGGGTCAGTGTATATACGGGTCCTGTCGCTGTTGATGCCCGCATGGGCAAGACCGAACAACAGTTTCGGGCGCACGCCAACGGTCAGTTTGTCATTTATCTCATATTGCACTCCGAAACCAACCTCGGAATACAAAGTTGTTTCGGTGTTGATATTGAAATCAGCTGGGTTGTCCAAGCCCATGTAATTGCCGTTTCCGAGTAGGAAGAAGCCGACGAAATCCTTTGAGTAATCAATACCTGCATTCATCTTGAGCCTCCAGTCTATGTTAAAGAACAGTTTATTCACACGGAATCCGGCATTGAGCAAGTCGAGTGAGAAATCAGCTCTGACAGAATTATCTTTTTCGTCGAGACTTTGTATGAATTTGTTCGCATCAATTGACACAGGGACGCCATCTTCAAACTTGTAAATGTTATCGTATTTGATACTTGTATTCAGCACACCGAGGTTTATGTTTGAAATGCCGAAGCCTACAATACCCTTGTACTTGACTCTGTTTCCAGGATTGAGATAATTGTTATATGGCATATCGCGCAAAAGCGAAAGAGTCAGGCCTTCATTCTGAGCTTCAGCTGACATTGCCGTCAGCACGAATAAGACGGCAAGAAAAAATCTGTATGTTCTTTTCATGGCATTAATAATTTACAACACATCGTTGATATCTATTCCGTTTGTTTTGGTCTTCAGGCCTATTTCAAGCCGCACACAATTGTCAGCCTTGATGCTCACCACATTGTTCTCTGTCGAGACCGAGATGTTGAGCAGGAGATGGTCGGCGGAGAGTATTTTCTCTATGCGTTCATCACCGTCTATCGACGTTATGATTTCGCAGAACTCATATTGTCCGTCATAACTCGGTCTGATGACATTGCTGCCAGGCATAAGCAACGAGTCGATGACTTCATCTTCCCTCAACACGTATAGCTGCATCGTCACCTCGAGCGGCAGACCATTATACACCCTGAATTTGAACTCCATTCCGTCGAGGAACTTCTGGACATTTCCGCCGTCGATATGGAACTTCACGGTGTCAGTATATTTCAATTCGTCAATCTTGAATTTAAGCGGCACCACGGCTTCGGCGGCGAGGTCGATGTGCGAGTCGCGGTTGACACTTTCAGCGTCAGTTCCGCCTATGTTTATGATGCCATTCAACATCATGCCATCATAACGTTCATTCATATTTATGTAATCCACGATATGACTTGATAAGCTTCCCGTCATCGGCTCGAATGTGGTGACATTGGCATTCAAATCCACGTCGAAACTTTCTTTCAGCAATGACGTATAATCTGTGCCGAATTCATCGTCAACGAAAAACCCGATAGAATCGACGCCAACATTCGCTCCGATTCCGAAAGTGTTCACGTAACTCAGCTTCAGATCCGGCCTGTAGAGGTTCAGGTCACCGTTAAGGCCTTTTATTCCGAATTTGACATCAACCGTGTCAGAATACGGCTGGGTTATCTCCGACATGACACCGTTGATGCTGTAAATCAGAATGTTGGCGAGGGAACCTTCTACATCAATATGCACCTTACCCCCTATTTGTCCGCCCATGGCATCGTAGGCAGCCTTGTCGATGCTGACCGAGATATTCAACGTGCCGGAGAACACTATCATTCTATTTTCAGGTTCGATGACCATTCCGGCAAGGTCTTGATTGACATCGCCAGGATTGGTCAATGACACCTCGTATCCATCACCGCTGTAATATAAAATCTCACTGGTTTGCATAATTGCCGACTGCACCTGCACAGGGAAAGACTGTTCCGGAGTCGCATTTAAATGAAACGCCATGTTGCCAGATTCCATGACGAGGCTGTTCAACTCGAACTGTTCGACGGTAAAATTAACGGCAAACACTGTATCCACATTAACTTGCGTCTGATATTCAAACACATACGATGGATTATTAATCCAAATCTGCTCCACCTCCGCGGGAATATCAACAGCGGGGACATCCACGTCACAGCTGTTCTTGATTTGAATGTCCTCCACCACATCGAGAAGTTTCGCCCCGTTGACGACGTCTCGTATCGTGTCGTAAAAAATCGCGCTGACAGTATTGTCTGGCAACACCATGAACCATGCCGCAGACGTGGAGTCCATTATTTCAAACAATTCGCCGACTGACACTTCGTCTTGCAGCAAAGACAACGCGAACGAATTGTTCACTTCAATTTTTCTGACATTGTTTTTCTTACAAGAAGATGCCGTAAACACAACGAACAGCACCAATGTCAAACAGATGATTTTTGTAAATTTATTTCTCATAACTTGAAAATTTATCTGGCGCAAAATTACTAAAAAACTCAATTTATTACATCATTTTTTATATTTTTGCAAAAAATTTGCCTATGGATTCAACAGCATTGACAGTCGTCATGATTGGCGGCTTAGTGTTTGCGGCGCACGTGTTCACCGAATTGTTCAGCCGCCGCAGGGTTCCCGACCTGCTTCTCTTATTAATAATAGGTATAATCATCGGGCCGATATTCAAGTTCGTCACACCTGAATCTTTAGGAGGTTTTGGCAATGTCTTCTCCACGATAACGTTGGTAATCATCTTGTTTGAGAGCGGTTCAGAATTGAGTTTCAACAACATACGCGACTCATTCAAGGAGATGATTTCGCTCACGGTAGTGAGTTATTTCAGCATCATGATTGCCATCGGTCTTCTGGGGCATTACTGTCTGGCGATACCGTGGGTGACATCTTTTTTCATGGGTGCCGTCCTCGGCGGCGCGGCGGAGGCCATTGTCATACCGCTCACCAAACAGCTGAAAGTGACGAGCAACTGCAAGACGACGATGGTTTTGGAGACGTCGTTCAGCACAGTCATCTGCTTCATCACGTCAATTGCCCTGTTCAACGCCATACAGGACAATGAGTTCTCCATCGGGCACGTGATAGGCAACGTGCTGTCGTCGTTCATACTTGCAGGTATTCTCGGGTTTCTGGGTGCCGTGTTCTGGGCCATCGCGCTCCAGCGAATCAGAACGGTGAAGAACTCCACCTTCACGACGCCGGCGTTCGTGTTCATCGTCTATGGCATCAACTCGCTGCTCGGATTCTCAGGCGAAATCGCCGCCCTGACATTCGGCATCACCCTCGCGAACATCGATTCCGTTTACAATTCCATCTTCAAAAGATTCTTCACACAACGCCCTAACACGTTGAATTACAACGAAAGAATGCTGTTTTCGGAAATAGCGTTTCTGCTCAGGACGTTCGTCTTCATCTACATAGGTATCTCCATACAGCTCACCGACTGGCGTTCGATTCTCATAGGCCTGATAATCGTCGCTATATTATTTGTGCTCAGAGTCTTATCGGTAAGATACACCATCACCAAGAGGTCGGACGACTACACCGAGCTCGAGTCGATGTACATGTCGTGCCTCGTCTCCAAAGGTCTCGCCGCCGCCATCCTCGCCACGATGCTTGCAAAGACCGAAATCCCAGGCGCCGAGATGGTGAAGAACATCGTGTATTCAGTCATTTTCTTCAGCATAATAATAACGTGCTCATTGATTCCGTTGGCCGAAAAATCAGAATTTTTCAAGAAAATTTTGAGATTCGGGTTGTTCTTTCCGACAAAAAAAGACAAAAAAACAGTTGAGGAAGCTGTTACAGAAGAAGCAATATCATCACAACAAATTGATAATCAGAATGATATTTCAAACGAAAATAATTTATAAAAAAAGTGCTACTGATTAAAGAAAAAGTATTATTTTTGCGCCTCGAAAAGAAAGAAAGATAAAAGATATGTATTTAACTGCAGAAAAGAAACAAGAGATTTTCTCAACTTACGGTAAAAACGCACAGGATACCGGTTCAACGGAAGGACAAATTGCGTTGTTCACATTCAGAATCAAGAACTTGACAGAGCACATGAAGCAGAGCAAGAAAGATGTTGCGACAATGCGTTCATTGGTTGCTCTCGTGGGTAAGAGAAGAAAGCTCCTCGCCTATCTGAAGAAAAACGATATCGAAAGATACCGTACGATAATCAAGGAATTAGGTATCAGAAAATAACAGCATTGGTTTTCAATGCGATTGCAAAAAAAGGCAACGTATGATTGCCTTTTTTTGCATTGTTGTACCTACATCCAAATAGCGGTTTATAATTAATTAAAAAAAAGTTACTATGGGTCCAGAAGGAATTAAACAGACCTTGCAGGTTGGTGATGAAATCATCACCATCGAGACTGGCCGATTGGCGAAGCAGGCCGACGGTGCAGCGGTTGTCAGATGCGGCAACACAATGCTTTTAGCCACAGTCGTGGCGGCAAAAGACGTGAAAGATGACACGGACTTCCTCCCTCTTTCAGTCGATTACAAAGAGAAATACGCAGCCACCGGAAAGTTCCCGGGCGGCTTCTTCAAACGTGAAGGCAAGCCATCAGACTACGAGATCCTGATCTCGCGTCTCGTTGACCGTGCCATCCGTCCTTTATTCCCTGACGATTTCCACGCAGAAATCCAGGTTCAGATCACGCTTCTCTCAGGCGAGAAGAACGTCCTCCCTGACGCTTACGCGGCATTGGCGGCATCAGCGGCCATCAGCGTGTCGGACATCCCGTTCCACGGCCCAATCTCCGAGGTCCGCGTCGCGATGATCAACGGTGAATACGTCATCAACCCGCGTGCAGACCAACTCGAGAACGCCGACCTCGAACTCATGGCTGGCGCCACGATGAAAGACATCTGCATGGTCGAAGGCGAGTCGAAGGAAGTGACGGAAGATCAGATGATCGGCGCCTTGAAGGCGGCACATGAAGCCATCAAGGGACAGTGCCAGGCACAGCTCGACCTCGCCGCAAGATGCGAGAAGGCCAACCCGAAACGCGAATACTGCCATGAGGTCAATGACGAAGAGATGCGCGCCGAGATGACGGCACAGCTCTACAAGCCATGCTACGACTTCGCGCTGACAGGCAACGCCAACAAGCACGAACGCGAAGACGCATTCGCGGCAATACTCGACAACTATCTCACGAAATACACCGAGGAAGAACTCGCAGAGAAAGCACCGATGGCGAAACGTTATTTCCACGACATCGAACGCAAGGCAGTCCGCGACGCCATCCTCATCGAGCGCAAACGTCTCGACGGACGTATGCTCAACCAGATCCGTCCTATCTGGACGGAAGTCGATGTCCTCCCCTCATGCCACGGCTCAGCCATCTTCACACGCGGTGAGACGCAGGCCTTGGTGACAGTGACACTCGGCACCAAGCTCGACGAGCAGACCATCGACGGCGCCGTCGTCGAAGGCACAAACAACTTCATGCTCCACTACAACTTCCCGAGCTTCGCCACAGGCGAATGCAAGGCAAGCCGCGGCGTGAGCCGTCGTGAAATCGGTCACGGCAACCTCGCGGAGAGAGCACTCAAGAACATGATCCCCGACGGCGAGGAGAACCCTTACACCATCCGCGTCGTGTCGGACATCCTCGAGTCAAACGGTTCATCGTCAATGGCATCGGTATGCGGCGGCACACTCGCACTCATGGACGCCGGCGTCAAGATGAGAAAACCGGTGGCGGGCATCGCCATGGGACTCATCACCGACAGCGAGACAGGCAAATATGCGGTCCTGTCAGACATCCTGGGCGATGAAGACCACCTCGGCGACATGGACTTCAAGGTGACAGGAACGAAAGACGGCATCACAGCATGCCAGATGGATATAAAGGTTGACGGCCTTTCATACGAGGTACTCACCGAGGCTCTCGCACAGGCAAGAGAAGGCAGACTCCACATCCTCGGCGAGATGGCCAAGACCATCACCGAGCCACGCGCCGACTACAAGGAGTCGGTGCCACGCATCGAGAAGATCATCATCGCGAAAGACTTCATCGGCGCGGTCATCGGACCTGGCGGAAAAGTCGTACAAGACATCCAGAAGACAACCAACACCGTCATCGTCATCACGGAAGACGACACCTGCGGCATAGTCGAGATCGCCTCCACGAACAAGGAAGACCTCGAGGCTGCCAAGGCACGAGTGAAAGCCATCGTGGCAGTGCCGGAAGTCGGCGAGGTTTACGACGGCGTAGTGAAGTCGATAATGTCGTTCGGCGCCTTCGTGGAAATCCTCCCGGGCAAGGACGGACTGCTCCACATCTCGGAGATTGACTACAAGCGTCTTGAGTCGATGGACGGCGTGCTGAAGGAAGGCGACAAGATTCAGGTGAAGCTCATCGAGATTGACCCGAAGACCAACAAGCTCCGCCTGTCGCGCAAGGCATTGCTCCCGAAGCCGGAAGGTTACGTCGAGAAGCCCGAGAGACCACGCGGAGAGCGCAAGGGCGGCGACCGCAGAGGCGGCGACCACAAAGGCCCGAGACGCGACAAGAAAGAGTAACCGAGTTTGAAAGTCTGAAAGTTATAAAGTTTGGAAGTATCGTTTCAAATTTTATAACTTTCATGATACTTTATGAACTTTTAACTTTAAAAACTTTTTAACTAAATAAAAATGAGGCAGTTAAAGATTACCAAACAAGTTACCAACAGGGAAACCGCTTCTTTGGACAAATATCTCCAGGAGATTGGTAAGGTTGAATTGATCACGGCAGACGAAGAGGTGAAGTTGGCGCAGGAGATCAGGCAGGGCAACAAGGCCGCGCTTGAGAAGCTGACGAAGGCCAACCTCCGTTTCGTGGTGTCAGTATCGAAGCAATACCAAAATCAGGGGCTCAGCCTCCCCGACCTCATCAATGAAGGCAACCTCGGCCTCATCAAGGCGGCGCAACGCTTCGACGAGACGAGAGGCTTCAAGTTCATCTCGTACGCGGTGTGGTGGATACGCCAGTCCATCCTACAGGCGCTCGCGGAACAGTCACGTATCGTCCGTCTCCCGCTGAACAAGATCGGGTCGATAAACAAAATCAACAAGACATACGCAAAGCTTGAGCAGGAGTTCGAGCGTGAGCCTAACGCGGAAGAGATAGCTGAGGTGCTCGACATCACCGAGGCGGAAGTCAAGGAGTCAATGAAGAACGCCGGACGCCACGTCTCGATGGACGCGCCTCTCGTACAGGACGAAGACAACAACATGTACGACGTCCTGAAGAGCGACGAGGTGGTTACGCCGGAGACCGAACTTCTGTACGAGTCGCTGCGCAAGGAGATCGACCGCGCCATCTCGACGCTGACGCAGCGCGAGCAGGACGTCGTCCGTCTTTATTTCGGACTGAACGGCGGCCATCCGATGACGCTCGAAGAGGTCGGTG
>X431_Quagga__coassemble_160_pt1 | contig 13315 bp, 12 predicted proteins | sample X431_Quagga__metabat2_low_PE_006 | metagenome-assembled genome bin X431_Quagga
CTATTTATCTTATTCTGCAACAAGTACTTATCATCACTGCGTTTGTTCTCGGCATGATGATGATAATTGAGTTTATTAACGTGAAGACCGGCGGCTTGTGGTCGAAACGTCTTCAGACCTCGCCGTGGATCCAGATAATAATCGGCGCGGTGATGGGCGTGATACCGGGCTGTCTCGGCACCTACACCATCGTCTCGCTTTACATCCACCGCGTGGTGAACTTCCCCGCACTGATGGCAACGCTCATCGCGACGGCAGGCGATGAGTCGTTCTTCACGTTCTCGCTTTTCCCAGGTAAAGCGTTGTTAATCACGGCGATTTTGTGTGTGCTGGCAATAGTCGTGGGCGGAATCCTGCAGTCAACGATGAAAAACAAATTCGTCGGACTGACGGAGAAATCGTTCCCGCTGCACGAAGGACACGATGTCTGCCATCACCACGGACATCATCATGAAGACGAGAAATGCGAAGTGTGCGACCACCATCACTCCGTCAGGGAGAATTTCAGGAATCTGACGTTCGTCCGCGCCTTGCTGATGACGATGTGCGTGACGATTCTGGCGTTGATCCTCGGCGGCGTCATCGACGGACAGCACCAACTTAACATGTTGATGGGCGGACAAAGCGAGGAGTCGGTCGTCGAATCTTTCGGCGTTGAACACCACCACGAATGTAATCACCACGAATGTAATCACCACGAATTACACGAATTAGACAAATGTAATCACCACGAATCACACGAATTGAACGAGTCAGACGAATGTTTGGAGCATCATCATGACCATGGCGGGGAGGCGGATTGGATTCGCTACACGCTTATCGCGATGTTCTTGATAATCATGGTGATAGTGGTTGTGGCCGATGAGCATTTCCTTGAAGAGCACTTATGGGAGCATGTCATCAAGGTGCATCTTCCGAAAATAGTGTTATGGACGACGGCTGTCATTGTCGGTCTGACGATAATAAACTATTTTGTTGATATTCATGGACTTGTAACGAAGAATCCGTATATTGTCTTAGCGGCGGCCTTGCTTATCGGCATCATCCCGCAGTCGGGGCCGCATTTGATTTTCGTGTTGTTGTTCATGCAGGGCAGCATCCCGTTGAGCATCTTGCTGGCGAGTTCGATTGTTCAGGACGGACACGGCGCGTTGCCGTTGCTCGCCGAATCGAGGAAGGCGTTTTTCCTGTCGAAGGGCATCAGCGTCCTGCTCGGCTTGGTCGTCGGCATCGCCGGCTTGATGATTGGATTCTGAATTTATCTTGAAAGACCTGAAATGACGATTGCAAGGTTTGATGCAAATAGCTTCACGGCAATCGCAAGGAGGATTACGCCGAAGAATTTCCTGAGTATCACGACGAAGTTGCCGCCGATTAAACGTTGTATTTTATCGACGGAGCGAAGCACGAAATAGTCGATTATGATATTGGCTATCAATGCAATCATGATGTTGATGTCGGCATACTCCGCGCGCAGCGAAAGCAGTGTCGTCAGCGCACCTGGCCCCGCGATGAGAGGGAATGCAATCGGCACGATTGACGCACCGCCGCTCGTGGCGTCGTTCTTGATAATCTCTATCCCGAGGATCATCTCCAACGCCAAGATGAAAATCACGAACGAGCCCGCCACAGCGAATGACGGCGCATCGACGCTGAAAAGGTTGAGCAACCCGTTGCCGGCATAGAAGAACGCGACGAAGAAAATCAAGGCGACCAATGCCGCCTGCCACGCCTTAATCGTCTGATTCTGAGCTTTTATGTTGATGAAAATCGGTATCGACCCCAAGATGTCGATGATGGCGAACATCACGATGAACGCGCTGATTATCTCTTTGAAGTTTATCAAGTTCATGAAGCTGTGAAGTTATAAAGTTTGTGAAGTTATAAAGTTTGTGAAGTTATAAAGTTTGTAAAGTTTGTAAAGTTTGTAAAGTTTGTAAAGTTTGTAAAGTTTGTAAAGTTTGTAAATTTTCGTTGCAAAATTACAAAAACTATTCATTTAAAAAATATTTTCAAAAAAATCTTGCCGTGTAAAAAAAAACACTATTTTTGCGGCGATTTTGGTGTCCGGAAGGACTCAATAGGGAATCGGGTGAGAATCCCGGACAGTTCCCGCTGCTGTAAGCTCTCGCAGCGTTTGCAACAGTCACTGTTCATCCTCAATGAATGGGAAGACGCAAACGTAAGGAGTAAGTCAGAAGACCTGCCATAAATCAAAGACAAACAATGACTTTCGGGACAAGAGTCAGTCGTGGAATCCCTTCGATGACATCTTTCCCGAGCAAACTTTTGAACGTGGATATGAGAAAGTGTCTGATATTGCTTATGTTTTTCGCGATGGCGTTTTCCGCTTCGGCGCAGGATACCATCATGCTGCAAAGCGTTGAGGTCAAGGCTGTTGCGATAAGGAGCAACGAGCTTGAGACAACGATGGGGCGCCGGATGGACACCTCTGTCATAAACCGTCTCAGCTCGGTGCCGATGTCGCAGCTCCTGATACAACACAGCCCTGTCTTCATCAAGACTTACGGCCCCGGCGGCATCGCAACTGCTTCATTCAGAGGCACAACCGCAAGTCACACCCTCGTGCTGTGGAACGGATTCCAGCTCAACGCGCCGTCACTCGGCCAGGTTGATTTCAGCACGATACCAGTCTTCATGACCGACCAGATCTCGTTGAAATGGGGCAGCGGCACATCGACCAACAACGGCGGTCTCGGCGGTGTTGTCAGTATCAATAACGATGAGAATTTCTGTAAAGGGTTGATAGTTAATCTAAAACAAACATACGGTAGCTTTAACACCCTCGGCTCGTTTGCTACTGTCGGTTACTCTTGGGCGAACCATCTGCTGAGGGTTAAAGCTTACCGCGCGTCAAGCGACAATAATTTCACATATAATAATATAGGTGTCATCCCGCATCAGGAGATGAAACAGAAAAACGCCGATTTTACCGATTACGGCGTGATGCCGGAATATCAGTGGCGCTTCGGCAACTCGTTGATAACCATCGTGTCGTGGAACCAGAAAAGCCATCGCAACTGTCCGCAAATCATGCCGAATGTCGGAAACGACAACACTGTTGAATATACCGACAACGATTTCTCGCGGAATTATATCTCGTTCAAAAATTATTGGAATACCGGAAAAATAGAGGTTAAGTCATCGTATTTCTTTGAAAATCAACATTATGTGTTGAATACGTTCACCGACATCGGCACTCCGGTGACTACGACCGACTCGAAGAATACCGCGAATGTCTTTCACCAAATCGCAGATGTCGAGCAGAATCGGTTCCGCTCGTGGAAGACAAATGCTAAGATTCAGTGGGACCATGAGCAGGTGAAGTCGAATGACTATGACGGCGTGAAGAAACGCGATGTGTTCTCGACATACGCGGCGTTGAACGGCAACGTGTTGAGAAACATCGGATTACGCGCCACTTTGCGCAACGACATCGTTGACGGCAAGTCGGTTGGCTTTTTCCCTACGGCGACGGTTTCATATTCATTCATTTATCTTAATGGATTGAAAATCAGTGCGGGTTATAGTCATAACTACAGAAACCCGAGTCTGAACGACCTCTATTGGAACCCGGGCGGCAACCCTGATCTCAAGCCTGAGGATGGAAAGACCGTTGACGGAAACCTGAATTTCACACGCGCGTTTGAACGCCTCTCCGTTGAAAGCCAGGTGGGGGCGTATTATTCTCAGGTGTCGGACTGGATTCAGTGGAAGCCGACGAGCTACCGTTATTGGGTGCCTGAAAACGTCTCGACGGTGACGGCATACGGCGCGGAGATTCATCTGAAGCTGAATTACAAACTCGAGCGTTGGAACTTCTCGGTTTCAGGAAATTATGTTTACAGCCATACGACCGATGAGGATGACAAACAGCTGATTTACATACCGTTGCATCATGCAAACGCCTTCGCGGATGTCAACTGGCGAGGCTGGCATCTGTCATATACGATGGAGTTTACCGGCGAACGCAAGACCTCGATGAACGACAATGAGTTCTATGGTTTCAGGCTGATGCCTTACGCTTTGCATCATCTTTCTTTCGGAAAACATGTTTGGAAATTAGATATTGAATTAAAAATCAACAACTTGACCGATGAGGACTATCAGGCTATTTTATGGCGCGCTATGCCTGGCAGGAGTTATGAGGTCAGCTTAAATTTTAAACTATGAGAAAATTACATTTTATCATCGTTGCAATACTGATGATTGCAACCGCTTCGTGCAAAAAAGAAAAGAATCAGAATGACACTCCGGTAACGCCGATTTCAGAGGAGAAAAAAGGCGTTTACATTCTCAATGAAGGCACTTTCACCTACGCCAACTCGTCGCTTTCCTATTACGACAAGGAAGCTGATACTGTAGGTAACAACTTGTTTTTCAAGACGAACGGCTCGCCAATCGGCGATGTCGGACAGTCGCTGGCACTTTACGACGGAAGTCTTTACATCGTTGTGAACGGCAGCAAGTACATCTATAAAGTTGATGCGGAAACCTTGAAGTTTCAGGCGAAACTCGAAGGCTTTACATCGCCGCGAAACATTTTCTCGGTAGGTGACGGCACGGCGTATGTGTCTGACCTTCAACGCGATGGCCTTTGGCTGATTGACCTTGAAAAGATGGAACACATACAGTTTATTGAGACTGGCAATTCAACGGAGGCGATGGTGAGAGTCGGCGACGAGCTTTTCGTTTCAAACTGGTCGAATTATTATGTACCTAATTCATCAAATAATTCGGTGCAAGTGATTGATATGAAGACGAATACACTTGTCGAAACCATTGATGTCCCGCAGGAACCCAACGCGATGGTCGTTGACAAGAACGACAACATCTGGGTGCTTTGCAGCGGCGGCTACAACCCGGGGGAACAGGATCCGGCTTTGGTCCGCATCGATCCTGTCACTCGTGAGGTTGTCAAACCTTTATACTACTTCAATGCAGGAACCGATTACCCCGACGGACTTGCCATCGACGGGGCGGGGGAGAACCTGTATTATCTGAATGGCGGATATAATGAGCTGAATGTATATAAGATGTCGATAGACGCGGCACAAACTCCCGATGAACCGTTCATTGCGGCGGAAGGACGCGTGTTTTACAATGTCGCCGTTGACCCCGAAAACGGTGACGTATATGTGACAAACGCGAAGAATTACGTGCAGAACGGCGACGTCGAGCGTTTCACAAAAGACGGCGAGCTGCTGAGCAAATTCACCGTCGGCGTCGTGCCGTGCTATATGCTTTTCAATTAAGTGTTCCAAAACAGGATTTTCGGGAGTGAAAAATTCCTGAAAATCCTGTCGTTCCTTTTGAAAAATCTTGTATCTTTGCCGAAAATGTTTTTTTCGTGAAGATAGCCGTAAACACACGTTTGTTGTTGAGTAACAAGCTCGAAGGGATAGGATGGGTTGCGTATGAGACGTTGAGCCGTCTCGTGAAAGCGCATCCTGATGTCGAATTTTATTTTCTCTTCGACAGAAAACCTGACCCGAAGTTCGTTTTTGCCGACAACGTGAAGCCTGTCGTGCTTTTCCCGCAGGCGCGTCATCCGTTTCTCTACATAATTTATTTTGAGTTTGCTGTGAAAAGGGCTTTGCGCAAGATAAAACCCGACGTGTATCTCTCGACCGACGCTTATCTGTCGCTTCGGTCGAAAGTCAGGCAAATAGCTGTGTTTCACGACATTAACTTTGAACATTTCCCGCAGGACTTCCCGAAAATAGCACTTTGGCATTACAAGAAATTCTTCCCGAGATATGCCGAAAAAGCGGAGAAGATAATCACCGTCTCTGAGTTCTCAAAGCAAGACATCGTTGAGAATTACAAGGTTAATCCCGAGAAGATTCACGTGGTGTATAATGGTGCGAATGAAGGCTTCAAACCGCTTGATGAAACTGAAAAAGCATCGGTGAGAGACAAATATACCAATGGTAATCAATATTTTATGTTTGTCGGCTCGCTTCATCCGCGAAAGAATTTGGCGCGTCTGTTTCCGGCTTTCGACATCTTCAAGGAAAAGACGAAGTCCGACATGAAGCTCCTGGTGGTTGGCGAGAAACGTTGGTGGACCGAACAGATACAGGCTGCGTTCAATTCGATGAAGCATAAGGATGACGTGATTTTCATCGGGCATCTCGCGATGGATGAGCTTAACAAAGTCACCGCGGCGGCTTTCGCTTCGGTCTATGTGTCTTATTTTGAAGGCTTTGGCATCCCGATCATCGAGGCGTACCGCTGCGACGTGCCTGTGATAACGTCAAACGTCACCTCAATGCCGGAGGTCGCAGCCGACGCAGCCCTGCTCGTCGATCCGTTTGATATTGAATCAATTGCGAATGCGATGATTGAGATACAAGATGAAAATGTCCGTAAGTCGCTGATAGAGAAAGGACGGATTCGTAAAGACGATTTCTCGTGGGACAAAACTGCGGAAGGATGGTGGGACATTATAGTTAAAAGTTGAAAGTTAAAAGTTAAAAGAGGAGAGTTAAGAGAGGAGAGAAGTCAATTGTCAACTCGTGCAACTTGTGTTATAGATAATAATTTTGTGACAAAATGAAAATATTAGTTTTAGGTTCAGGCGGACGCGAGCACGCTCTCGCATGGAAAATCGCCCAAAGTGAAAGAGTGTCAAAGGTTTATGTGGCACCTGGCAATGCCGGTACTGCATCGGTAGGAGAAAACATTCAGATAAATATTGCTGATTTTCAGGCTATAAAAGATGTCGTGATGAAGAATGAGATCGAGATGGTCGTCGTCGGCCCTGAACAGCCGCTCGTTGACGGCATCGTTGATTTCTTCAAGGAAGACGCTGATTTAAAAGACGTTAAGATCATCGGTCCCGACATGAAAGGTGCGCAGTTAGAAGGCAGCAAGGCTTTCGCAAAAAGCTTCATGGAGAAATATGGCATCCCGACGGCGTCATGCTTCACGGTCACAGCCGAGAACCTCAACGATGGAATTGAATATCTTTCGACACTTGAGGCTCCTTACGTTCTCAAGGCCGACGGCCTTGCTGCCGGCAAAGGCGTATTGATTCTCAACGACTTGAATGAAGCTAAGACCGAACTCAAAGAGATGCTCTCGGGCAAGTTCGGCAACGCGTCGGCGAAAGTCGTCATCGAGACGTTCCTCAAAGGAATCGAGGTGTCGATGTTCGTCCTCACCGACGGTAACGGCTACGTCATCCTTCCTGAGGCAAAAGATTACAAGCGCATCGGCGACGGCGATACGGGCTTGAACACCGGCGGCATGGGGGCTGTCTCTCCCGTCCCATTTGTCACACCCGATTTCGTTGAAAAAGTTGAAACACGTATCATAAAACCGACAATTGAAGGATTGAAAACCGAGAACATTGACTATAAAGGCTTTATCTTCCTCGGTCTCATGAACTGCGGCGGCGATCCGTATGTCATCGAATATAACGTGCGCATGGGCGACCCCGAGACTGAAGGCGTGATGACACGCATCGATTCCGACTTCGCGCAGATGCTCGACGCCTGCGCACAAGGCAAACTCGCCGAAGCTCATTATAAAGCAAGTCCCGACACATCGGTCACAGTCATGCTTGTCTCCGGCGGCTACCCTGAAGCGTATAAGAAAGGGATGATTATCAGCGGTTTGGATGATGTGTGTCAATGCTGCACTGTGGCTCATGCCGGCACGAAGTCCGATGCTGCCGACAACGTCGTGACATCAGGCGGTCGCGTCATCGCTGTCACCGCACATGGAAAGGACATCGAAGAGGCGAGGGCGAAAGCCTATCGCGAAGTAGAAAAGATAAAGTTCGAGGGCGTGAATTTCCGTCATGACATCGGTCTTGATTTAATGAATCTGTAATGCTCAGGTTTTTCAGAAAAGACTATGTCGCGCAGTTTGTAGTCATCGTGCTGATGCTCGTAACTGCTTGGTTACCAGCGTTTATCAACGTCCCTCGTGATTTGTACGCGAGCGTGAATCCGGCGCCGCTGTATAATGCCTTGGCCTCGGCTTTCAGTTCCGCCCCATGGGTCATGACGGTGTTGGTGTTCCTCATTTTCACTTTTTCTGTTTTCTTTTTCAACTCGATACTCACCGCCAACCAGCTCTCGGTGAGAAACAGCACCATCGGCGCGATGACGGCGATAGTCTGCACCTCAAGCGCGGTGATATGCGTCGAGTCGTATCCGTTCATGCTCGCCTGTCCGCTGATTTTGGCCGCCTTGCAAATACTGTATGTTCTTTTTCTCACCGAAAAACCAGAGTCGTATCTGTTCAACATCGGGATATTCCTGTCGTTGGCATCGATGCTGTATATGCCTTCTATAGTGCTGATATTGTGGGTCTTGCTTGTGATGATGACATTCGGCTACAAGCAAATACGGCTTTACATGATTCCGATACTCGGCTTCGCAACCCCATATTTCATAATGCTGGCGGTATGTTATTTCGCGAGAGATCTGCAAGGGCTCATTGCGCTGTATTCCAATGGATTTCTCGGACTTGAAATCCAAAGTCTGACATTGACGTTACAAGAAACGATTGTGCTTGGTGTGGAGCTTGTGCTTATTGCGCTGTCATTTCTTGTGTTCAAGTCTTTAAATGCCGACAATTCCATTCCGACACGAAAGCGAGTCGGTGTGACGACAACGCTGCTGTTGTTCTCTGTCCTGATGATGTTCTTGCAAACGCCGGCGATGAGTAACGGAATGATTTTCATCAGTTTGGCAATTTGTTACACGATGGCATTGTCTGTCTTGAGGAAATCGTTGATCGCCAATATTCTGATTGTTATCATGATGATCGGCGTCTTTGCAGTACAATATTTACCGATGATATTATGAATTTGAAACAATGTTATACTGAGAATTTGATTGAGGCCGGCTGTGACGAGGCGGGTCGTGGCTGCATAGCTGGGCCGGTGGTGGCCGCCGCGGTGATCCTTCCGCGTGGTGTCGATTTCCCTGATTTCGATGACTCGAAGAAGCTGACCGAGAGACAGCGTGAAACGCTGAGAATCAAGGTGATGGAGAACGTTGTGGCGTATGGCATCGGAATCGTCTCCGCCAAGGAGATTGACGAGATAAACATCCTGAACGCCTCGTTTCTCGCGATGCACCGCGCCATCGACCAGCTGAAAGTCAGGCCGGAGCTGCTTCTCATCGACGGAAACCGTTTCAACCCATATAATGGCATCAAACACCAGTGCATTGTCGGCGGCGACGCGAAATATCAGTCGATAGCGGCCGCTTCGATTCTCGCGAAGACAACCCGTGACCACATCATGGAGGAATATCACAAGGAGTTCCCGCAGTATAACTGGTTGAAAAACAAAGGTTATCCGACTCCCGAACACAAGAACGCTGTCGCCGAATACGGCGTTTCGCCAATCCACAGGATGACGTTCAACATGGCAATACAGCTGAGGCTGTTCTGAGGGGAGGCGAGGAATTACATTAATTCTTTTGTTTTACGATAAAAACTGAAAACGTGTGAAAAGGATCTATAACCCATTGATTCTCAGCAAAGCCGTGAAAGGCGACCACGTCCATGCGTGTGCATCGCGGACGTGTGGCAAAGTTATATGTTTGAAATACACCTTTGACGTCAGGATAAAAATTTCCACCCTGCAAAATGACCTATACGACAAAATTCCCGATTTTAGCATTAAAAACTGGAATAATTCCCGATCTTTGTCGTCGATAACAAAATAAACGGTATCTTTGCAGCCATAATATCAAGCTATGTTGTTCTGTAAGTTCGCAACTCGAATAGTGGCTTGTTTGAAACGGTTGATGACGATGCTGAAGCCAACGTCGTTCTTGAAAAAGCTTGGAGAATGATATGAGAATGAAAAACGTTTTTAGATGGTGGGCGCGACAGTCACTTGTCCTGAGGATCTTCATAGGACTTGTGGTTGGCATCATACTCGGATTATTCGTTCCGAAGGCGGCTTTTATATCGGTACTTGGAAAACTTTTTGTCGGGGCGTTGAAGGCCATCGCTCCGATATTGGTCTTCGTCCTTGTCGCAGCTTCCGTTTCCAATGTGAAAGACAGAAAGCTCTCCGGCCGTTTCCGCACTTTGGTTGCGCGTTACGTGCTGACGATGGTTGTAGCGGCTTTGGTCGCCGTGGCCGCGAGCATGGTGTTTCCATTAAAACTTAATCTGACGGAGGTGACAGGCGGAGACGTGGTGAACAGCAATATCGGCGGGCTGTTTCAACGGATCCTCGTCAGTATTGTGCAAAATCCCATTAAGTCCATGGCGGAAGCGAATTATCTGAGCATACTTTTCTGGGCACTGATGTTCGGCTTCGGACTGAAGAAAGTCTCTTCTGTATCAATGCTTGACGCGATGGATAACCTTGCAAACGTCATATCCAAATGCGTTAAATGGATTATTGAATGTGCACCTTTCGGCATTATGGGACTCGTTTTCTCGACTGTCAACGAGAGCGGGATGTCCGCCTTTGTTGACTACGGAAAACTGCTGCTCCTCCTCATTGGATGCATGCTTTTCAGTGCCTTTGTGACGAATCCCATCATCGTGGCCGCGATAATCAGAAGAAATCCATATCCGCTTTTGTTTAAATGCCTGAAGGAAAGCGGCATACCGGCTTTCTTTACCAGAAGTTCAGCCGCCAACATCCCGGTTAATATCGAACTTTGCGAAAAAATGGGTGTTGACAAGGACTTTTATTCTGTCGCCGTGCCGCTCGGAAGCGTCATCAACATGGATGGTGCCGCCGTGACAATAACCGTCATGACGATGGCCGCTTGTCATACACTTGGAATCGAAGTGAGTGCTGTACAAGCCGTCGTCCTCAGTCTTCTTGCTGTGGCTGCCGCTTGTGGTGCTTCGGGTGTGGCGGGCGGTTCTTTGCTCCTTGTCCCGATGGCATGCTCGCTTTTCGGCATAAGTAATGATGTTGCCATGCAGGTTGTTGCAGTGGGCTTCATCATCGGAGTGGTTCAAGATTCTGTCGAAACGGCCCTGAACTCAAGTAGCGATGCACTCTTCATAATCGCTACAGATATGAGGGGAAAAATGAAAAAACAATCCTGAAAAATGAAGCTGTCGGTGGCCATAGTCAATAATCACGATAATACGAAGAAAATAGCAAATTCGTGTCAATTCGTGGTGAACAATTTCGTGTCAATTCGTGCAATTCGTGGTGAAAAATAAGGGCGAAGCCTCTCGGTCTCGCCCTCTTTGTTGTATTGTAGAGACGGTGCATGCACCGTCTCTATCGTCTGCACCGTCGCTGTGGTTTATTTCGCTAAGAAAGGATATCCGTATTCCGTCGCCGGCACGAATGTCTCCTTGATGGCGCGCGGGTTGGTCCAGCGGATGAGGTTCCACAGGCCGCCGGCCTTGTCGTTGGTGCCCGATGCGCGTGAGCCGCCGAACGGCTGGCATCCCACAACGGCGCCCGTCGGCTTGTCGTTGATGTAGAAGTTGCCCGCAGCATATTTCAGCTTGAGGTCCGCGAGCTGACGTGCCTTCAGGTCGTTCACGAAGATCGCACCCGTCAGTGCGTATGGCGATGTCGTGTCGCAGAGCTCGAGTGTCTCTTCATATTTGGCGTCTTCATAGACGTAAATCGTGATGATTGGTCCGAAGATCTCCTGTGCCATCGACTCGTATTTAGGCGTCTTGGCGAGGATGACCGTAGGCTCGACGAAGTAACCGACCGACTTGTCGCAGTTGCCGCCGAACACGATCTCCGCGTCGGCCGATGCCTTCGCTCTGTCGATGTAGCCCTTGCAGTTGTCGAACGAGGCCTCGTCGATGACGGCGTTGACGTAGTTCGTGAAGTCGGTCACATCACCCATCTTGATGGTGCTGAGCATGTCGCCGACGATGTCTTTGACTTCTTTCCACATCGAAGCGGGGATGTAGGCGCGTGACGCTGCCGAGCACTTCTGGCCTTGATATTCAAAGGCTCCGCGTACGATGGCGCATGCCACCTCGCGCGGGTTGGCCGAGCTGTGGGCGAAGATGAAGTCCTTGCCGCCTGTCTCGCCGACGAGACGCGGGTATGACCTGTAGTTGTTGATGTTAATGCCGACGCCTTTCCAGAGTCCCTGGAATGTGGCGGTCGAGCCGGTAAAGTGGATGCCGGCGAGGTTGGGGTTGTTCAGCGCGACGTTGCCGATGAGCGAGCCCTTGCCTGGCAGGAAGTTCACGACGCCGGCCGGAAGACCCGCTTCCATGGCGATCTGCATGATATGATGGTTCGAGAGCAACGCTGTGCCTGACGGCTTCCAGATGGTGGTGTTACCCATCAACGCCGGCGTCATGTTCAGGTTCGATGCTATTGACGTGAAGTTGAACGGTGTCACCGCCATGATGAAGCCTTCGAGCGGGCGGTACTCCACGCGGTTGAGCTGGTCGGGCGTCGATGACGGCTGCTCTGAATAGAGGTTGCCGGCGTAGTAGTTGTTGAAACGGAAGAAGTCGATGGTCTCGCAGGCTGAGTCGATCTCGGCCTGGAACGCGTTCTTGCTCTGACCGAGCATGCAGGCCGCGTTGATGCGTGCGCGGTATTTCGTCGCGAGGAGCTGCCCGATCTTCGCCATGATGCTGGCGCGTTCGACCCAAGGGGTGTTCTCCCAGTCTTTCTTGGCTTTCATGGCGGCTTCGATGGCCATGTTCACCTCTTTCTCGCTGACTTTGTGGTACTTGGCCACAACGTGCTTGTGGTTGTGAGGCATCACCACCTCGCCCATGTCGCCGGTGCGTACTTCCTTGCCACCTATTATAATAGGTATCTCCACGACTTCGTTCGACTGTTTCTCAAGTTCTTTCACCAAAGCGTTGCGCTCTGGGCTGCCTGGACGGTATTCCTTCACAGGCTCATTTGCCGGATGTGCAAACTGAAATAATGCGTTGTTCATTATCAGAATTTTTAGGGTTTGTAATTCAAAAAATTATTGCGCAAAGTTAGTGGATTTATTCTGATTTGACCAAATTTTTTTTGATTTTTTTTGAAAAATTAATTCGATTAATCAATAATTAATATTTTTGCAAAAAAATTTGAAATGAGGCATTCCAAGGCAGATGTCCCGATGATTTCGGATGCGACGGCACGCAACTGGCGGAAACTGCATCCGAACATCGGGGAGAAACTCACTTCGAGGGCTAACAAACGGCTCTCGAAGAAGTCGGTGCTGCCTGTTGAATATTTCTCGAATAAGGAAAATGTCGCTGTCATTCAACGATTTGTCGATTTTTGTAAACAAAATAAGTATAAAATCGACGATGTGATGTTTTCCGTCGGGATGAACCTGCTGTCGAAATCAAGTCG
>X431_Quagga__coassemble_164_pt1 | contig 13187 bp, 14 predicted proteins | sample X431_Quagga__metabat2_low_PE_006 | metagenome-assembled genome bin X431_Quagga
GTATGCTGCTGTTGAAGCGTAGTCCCTGCTTGTCGGCGACCATTTTGCAGAGCTGCACCACGTCGGCGGTGAGGTGTTGCAGCTTGTCGTTGTCGTACGACCGCAGCGTCATCCAGATCTCCGCGTGACCCGGCGCGACGCCGAACGACTCCTCGCCTAAGACAGCGTGCGTGACGGTGAGCATCGTCAGCGGCACCTCGTCTAAAAGCATGTCGGCCTTCTTCTTGAAGATGTCGAGCAACGCCGCCATCACGTGCATCGGGCTGCGCCCCGTCTCCGGCTGCGAGGCGTGCGCGGTGACACCTTCAAAGATGAGCTTCAGCCCCAACGAAGCCGCCGCGAAACAGCCGTTCTTTATCAAAATCATGTTTTTCTCATACCCCGGAAGGTTGTGGAGTGCAAACGCCACATCCGGCTTGATCTGTTGAAACTGCGGGTCTTCGAGAACCGCCTTGGCACCCTGTCCGGTCTCTTCGGCGGGCTGGAAAAGCAACACAACCTCGCCGTTGTCGGGGCGTCTCTCCGCGAGCCGTTGCGCCAGCCCCGCGATGATGGCGGCGTGTCCGTCGTGACCGCAGCGGTGCGAGCAACGGCGGTCGCCCTCGGGGATGTTCAGCGCGTCGATGTCACCGCGCACCATAACGCGACGGCCTTCGCTCCCGCCTTTGAAGACGACAGCGATGCCGTTGCCACCGATGTTGCGGATGTGAACGTCGGGGTTTAATTTCTCAAGAAAAGCGTTGAGTATCTCATTGGTTTTCACTTCCTTGCCGGAAATCTCGGCACTGTCGTGAAGCGTATGTCTCAAGTTGATGATGTCTTGCATGATGTTTAAAGTTAGAAAGTTTATAAAGTTTGTGAAGTTGAAAGATTCTTTTTAAAATCGCGGCAAAATTACATAAAAACATCTTTCGTGAATAATTATTATTCCTTTAAAAAATTTTCGTATTTTTGCACTTTGGAAAATTAGGAAATAACAGCAATGAATATACTTTATCCACTGAAATTCACGCCAAAGTTTAAGGAGAAAGTCTGGGGCGGTCAGAATGTCAAGACGTTGCTGCACAAGGACTTCGGCAGCTTGATGAACTGCGGCGAGATGTGGCTTCTCTCCAGCGTCGAGGGCGAGAATAGCGTGGTGTGCAACGGAAACTTCGCTGGCGATGAACTCAACGACCTCGTGGAGACGTTCATGGGCGACCTCGTCGGAGAACATGTATTCGACAGATACGGTGAGACTTTCCCGTTGTTAATCAAGATAATAGACCCGCTGACGTGGCTTTCGGTGCAGGTCCATCCCGATGATGAGATTGCGCAGAAGATCGGCCTCGAAAACGGCAAGACCGAGATGTGGTACGTGTTGAATGCCGAAAAAGACGCCGAACTCGTCACCGGATTCAGCGAAGAGGTGACGAAAGAACAGTTCAAGCGGCTTCTTGACGAGAAGAAAGTGGAGCAGGTGCTTAACTATGAGAGGGTTGAGGCCGGCGACGTGTTTTTCATTCCGGCAAGGCGGATTCACGCCCTCGGACCGGGCTGCATGGTGGCGGAGATACAACAGACCAGCGACACGACATACCGCGTCTATGACTGGGACCGCATCGACCAATACGGCATGTACCGCGAACTGCATGTGCCTCAGGCACTTTACACATTAGACTTCAAGAAAGAAGACAGCTACCGCACCGAATACGACAGAGACAAGAAAGACGCAACCGTAGAGATGGTCAGCTGCCCTTATTTCACGACGAATTACATCAACCTCGACGCAACGTTGGCGAAAGACTACTCCGAGCTCGACTCGTTCGTGATCCTGATGAGCGTCGGCGGCAGTTTCACCCTGAGATACGACGGCGGCGAGGAAAACGTCGGCTTCGGCGAGTGCATCCTCATCCCGAATGTGGTGAACAAAGTGGAGATTCACGCACAGGGTGAATGCAAAATCCTCGAAACGTATATATTATAATGATTGAAAATAAATAATTGTATAATTTAAATTTTTTAGAAATGAAAAAGTTAATGTCATTCATCCTTTTAGGATTCTTAAGTTTCGGCATGTTCGCACAGGAGAAGTCAGACCTCCCGAACATCACATTGAAAAACCTTGACGGCGAGAGCGTCAACGTCGCTGAAATCAACAACGACGGCAAGCCGTTCGTGATGACATTCTGGGCGACATGGTGCGGACCGTGCGTGAAGGAACACAACGCTTTGACTGACGTTTACGACAACTGGGTGGAGGAGACAGGCGTGAAGATCATCTCCGTCTCCATCGACGACTCGCGTTCCTCGGCACGTATCAAGCCTTTCGTCGAAGGCAAGGGCTGGCCTTTCGAGATTCTTCTCGACGTGAACAAGGAACTGGCACGCGCCATGAACGTCGTGAACCCGCCTCACACCTTCCTCTTTGACGGCAACGGCAAGGTCGTGTGGCAGCACACAGGCTACCTCGAAGGCGGCGAAGAAGATGTCTATAACGAAATCAAGAAACTCATAGAGAAATGAAAAAGATATTGATTCTCGTGGCGGCAATTCTTTGTTCCACAATGACATACGGGCAGTCTGTCCTCTCCGGCTCCCGCGTGAGCGGCAGCTTCCAGGTTGACGGGAACTACTACTGGCCCGACAACGGCATCGGCATCAGCGAAGAGAACATCAACGGCGAGAAGTTCGGCGGCTACGGGTTCGGGAAGCTGCAATACAACCTCGGCGACTTCACTGCCGGGATGCGTTTCGAGGCTTATCAGAACACACCGATGTCGGGCTTCGACATGAGGACCAAAGGCATGGGCGTGGCTAACTTCTTCGCTACCTACGACAACGGCACCGTGGGCTTCACCGTCGGTGACATCTACGACCAGTTCGGCAGCGGCTTGATTTTCAGGACATACGAGGAGTGGACCCTCGGCTTCGACAACTCGCTGCGCGGCATCCGCGCCGTGTATCGTCCGGTCAACGGAGTGACAGTCAAAGGGTTGTACGGAATGCAGAGGCTTTATTGGGAGCCGTATTACAACGCCAATACCAAGGAGCCGGCAAGAGGCCTCGTGCGCGGCGCTGACGCCGAATGGGACATCAACCAGAGCATCGCCTCAATCAGCGACGCGAATGTGAGAGCCACCATCGGAGCGAGCTTCGTGAACAAATACGAGAGCGACAAAACCCGCGAGGCAGGCGGCATCAGCTATAACCTCCCGCAGAACGTGGCGGCATACGCAGGACGCGCCAACCTCGGATTCTGGAGATTCAACCTCGGTGCAGAATACGCCCGCAAAATCAACGACCCGTCGGCGTTCAACAACTGGATCTACCGCGACGGCCAGGAACTTTTGGCGTCGTTGTCATACTCACAGAAAGGCCTCGGCGCGGTGCTTCAGGTGAAACGCGTTGACAACATGAGCTTCAAGTCGGCCCGCACTGCCACGCAGAACGACCTCGACCTCGGCTTCGTGCCGCCGCTCAACTACACGCACACTCACAGCCTGCCCTCGATGTTCTCCTACGCCTCGCAGCCGCTCGGCGAAATGGGAATACAGTTCCAAATCAACTACATGATCCCGAAGAAGACAGTCCTCGGCGGAAAATACGGAACGAAACTCGCGTTCAACTACAGTCAGGTCAACGACATCAAGCGCGACTCCATCATGTACAACGGCCAGAATGTCATCAACATGCCTGGCACAAAAGGCTATAAATCAGATTTCTTCGCCATCGGCGACCGCATGTTCTACCGTGATTTCAATTTTGAAATCGACAAGAAGATAAGCAAGAAATGGAATCTCACCCTGATGTACATCAACCTGTATTATGACATGGAAGTCATTGAGAATCACCCTGGTGCGGAGGTGGTGAAGGCAAACATCGCTTTCGGCGAGGTGATTTATAAAATCAATAACAAACACAGCCTGCGTCTCGAGATGCAGCACATGTGGGACAATGTCGGAAAGGACCATGAGATTGAGGCCGGACACGAGGCGTATTACGTGAAACGCGGCAACTGGGCGGCGTTCCTTTTGGAATACACCATCGCGCCGAAATGGTTCGTCTCCATCGCCGACAAATACAACTACGGCAATCCTATCGCCGACAACCGCGACCATTATTTCACGGGTTCGTTCGGATTCATCAAGGACCAGACACGTATCGCCATCAGCGGCGGCCGTCAGAGCGAAGGCCTCGTGTGCGTCGGCGGCGTGTGCCGTACAGTGCCCGCGTCAAGCGGCGTTCAGTTGACAATAACAACATCATTCTAAAAATACGAGTAAAATGAAAAAACTATCATTAATATTTGCAGGCATGGCGGTCGCTTTCGCCATGACATCGTGCGACAAACTTGATGAGCCTTATTTCATCGAACCAATAGTTGCCGAGAGTGACACGATTCCGTTGACACATGAAGACACGATAAACTTTGACGGAAAATGCGTCGTGCTTCTCGAGGACTACACCGGCGTGAAATGCAACAACTGTCCGGCGGCGGGCGAGGTCGCGCTTCAGCTTCAGGAACAATACGGACATCAACTCATCGTGCTTGGCGTCCATCCGAAAACCAACTTTCAGAATCCATCCGGCGGCTTCCCTGATTTCAGGACCGACGACGGCAACGAGTGGAACAACGCTTTCAACATTGGCGCATACCCGAACGGACTCGTCAACCGTAGCGGTGTGGTCGGACCGGCGGAATGGGCTAAAAAAGTCGAAGAGGCGGTGGAAGGTGAAGCTCCGGCGAGAATGGTCATCAAGTCGGAATACAATGATGCCAATCGCGAGCTGAAACTCAGTATCCACGCAAAAATTCTCACCGACCTTCCGAAGTCAAATCTGACAATCTGCATGATGGAGGACAGCATCAAGGGCAAGCAGGCCACCCAAACAGGAACCGACATTGCCTATATGCACCGTCATGTGTTCCGCGGTACAGCCGACGGCATCACATGGGGCAGAAGCCTCGGCGATGAGGAACTGAAGGAAGGCATGAACTTCATCACGAATTTCAAATTCAATGTTGATGAGAAATACAATGCCGAGGAGTTCTACATCGTGGCGTTCATAGCCGACGAGAGCAGCAAGGAAGTTTTCATGGCCGCAGAGAAGAAGATAAAATGAAAAAGGAGGTCTTCGGACCTCCTTGCCTTGTAGCGGGGGGCGGATTTGAACCACCGACCTTTGGGTTATGAGCCCAACGAGCTACCGGACTGCTCCACCCCGCATCATGTTTGAAATGCGAGCGCAAAATTACAGTTAATTTCCGCTCGTGTCAAGTGTTTTTTGAAATTTTTTGAAAATATTTTAGAAATATTGTAATTAATATGGATCATAAAGCAGGTTACGTCAATATAGTTGGCAAGCCAAATGTCGGAAAATCAACGCTTATGAATGATTTGGTGGGCGAGAAAATCTCCATCATAACGTCGAAGGCGCAGACCACACGACACCGCATCTTGGGCATCGTGAACGGCGATGACTTCCAGATTGTGTTCTCCGACACCCCCGGAATCATCAAGAAACCGGCCTACAAGATGCACGAAATCATGAATCAGTTCATCAATGTCGCATTCATTGACGCTGATTTGATACTTTACGTCGTCGATATCACCGACAAGAAAATCGACGAGGAGACCATCGAAAGAGTGAAGAAGACGAACATCCCTGTGTTCGTGCTGCTCAACAAAATCGACCTCTCAAACCAGGACGAGGTGGTGAAAGCCGTCGAGTTCTGGCAGAGCGCATTGCCGGAGTCAACGGTGTTCCCCGTCTCCGCCTTGCATCAGGCAAATATTAAATATGTGTTCGAGAGTATTGTGGAGAGACTGCCGAAATGCCCGCCGTATTTCCCGAAAGACGAGCTCACCGACCGCTCGATGCGTTTCTTCATCACAGAGATAATACGCGAGAAAATATTGTTGAACTATCAGCAGGAGATACCTTATTGCGTGGAGGTGGCAGTCGATGCCTACGAGGAAAGCAAGAACCTCATCAACATCAAAGCGACGATTTACGTATCACGCGAGTCACAGAAGGCCATCATAATAGGTAAGGGCGGCAGCGCAATCAAGAACGTCGGGATACAGTCACGCGCCGACATCGAGGAGTTTGTCGGGAAGAAGGTGTTCCTCGACCTCAACGTGAAGGTTGACAAGGACTGGCGTGACAACGAGGAGGAGCTGAGACATTTCGGGTACGAAGCGTGATTTTGTTAAGAGTTAAAAGAGGAGAGATAAGAGAGCCGCGTAGCGGTTCCATATCCGTAGAAATTAGATAATTAGATAAGAGAGCCGCGTAGCGGTTTCATATAAGTAAAAACATGAGCAATATTGTAGCAATAGTAGGAAGGCCAAACGTTGGCAAATCGACATTATTCAACCGTTTGGTGCAGTCGCGCCAGGCCATCGTGGAGGCGACAAGCGGAGTCACGCGCGACCGTCATTACGGTCACAGCGATTGGTGCGGCAAGACATTCACGGTGATTGACACTGGCGGTTATGTCGTCGGTTCCGAGGATATTTTCGAGGAGGAGATCAGAAAACAGGTTGACCTCGCAATAGACGAGGCTGATGTCATCATCTTCGTCGTTGACGGACAGGAGGGTGTCCACGTGCTTGATGAGGACGTGGCAGTCGTCCTTCGCAGATGCAAGAAAAAAGTCATCCTCGCGGTCAACAAGACCGACATCCCGAGCAAGTTCGGGCAGGCGGCGGAGTTCTACGCCCTCGGCCTCGGCGAGATATTCCCGTTCTCGGCGATGACCGGCACCGGCACCGGCGAGCTCCTCGATGAAGTGATAAAATATCTGCCGCAGGACGAGACAGAGGATTATTCACATCTGCCGAAGTTCGCGGTGGTGGGACGCCCTAACGTCGGCAAGTCGTCGATGATCAACGCGTTTCTCGGTCAGGACAGACATATCGTGACCGACATCGCGGGCACGACACGCGACACCAACAACACGCGGTTCAACGCCTTCGGCATGGATTTCATGCTCGTTGACACCGCCGGACTGCGCAAGAAATCGAAGGTGTTTGAAAATATCGAGTTCTATTCCGTGATGCGTTCCATCCGCGCCATCGAGGAGTGCGACGTCGCCGTGCTGATGATCGACGCGACGCAAGGCTTCGAGTCACAGGACATGAACATCCTCCGCCTCATCGAGAAAAACAAAAAAGGCCTCGTCATGGTCGTCAACAAATGGGACCTGATAGAAAAAGACTCCAACACGCACCTCAAATTCGAGAACGCCATCCGCGAGAAGACCGCGCCGTTTGTCGATTACCCGATAATCTTCACCTCGGCCATCAACAAGCAGAGGACGTTCAAGGTGCTTGAGACACTGCATGATGTCTATGAGAACCGTGAGCGTAAGGTGCCGGTCCGCGAGCTGAACGACACGATGCTTGAAATCATCAATTCGCAGCCGCCGCAGATAGCGTCACGTGGCAGATTCTTGAAAATCAAATATATAACACAGCTCAAGAGCCCGACCCCGCAGTTCATCTTCTTCTGCAACCTGCCGAAAGACGTCAAGGAAACGTATGTCCGTTACCTCGAGAACAAAATCAGAAGCCTGTGGGACTTCCACGGAGTGCCGATACAGCTGTTTTTCAGGGAGAAATAGGTGGAAAGTCAAAGTGTGCTATGGAAAACGATGAGTTGAGAATTGACAAGTGGCTGTGGTGTGCGCGGTTGTTCAAGACACGCACATTGGCGGCTGATGCCTGCAAGGGCGGCAAGGTGAAGGTCAACGACGTGTCGATGAAGCCTTCGCACGACGTCAGGGTGGGCGAGGTGATAGGCGTGCAACTCGGGCAGCTGCACAAGGTCGTGGAGGTGCTGAGCATCCCGAAGAGCCGCGTGTCGCCGAAAGACGTGCCGAACATCTATGCCGACAGGACACCGGCGGAGGAATACGAGCGCATCGAGTTCATGCATGCATACAAGACTGAGTTCCGCGACAAAGGGACGGGGCGTCCGACAAAGAAAGAACGCCGAATCCTCGACAGACTCAAAGGCGAGGATTGATCGAAATTTTTTTGAGAAACAAATGAATAATATTGAACAGATAATTGAAAACCTGCGACTTACGCCTCACCCCGAAGGTGGCTGGTATCGTCAGGTCTTTGGTAACGATGAGAACGGAAAGAAACAGTTGTCCACGATTTATTACATGCTTGATGGCGAGAGTTTCTCGGCTTTTCACCGTCTGCACGGCATGACCGAGATCTGGTATCACCACGCAGGGACGCAACTCGACATCCATGTCATCGGCCTTGACGGGACGCTGACGACGCATCATCTCTCAGCCGACGGCGAGATGCAGGTGGTGATAGAGCCGGAGCAGTGGTTCGCTGCCGAAATACCATCGGGTCAAGGTTTCTGTCTCGTCGGTTGCGCCGTCGCACCGGCATTTGCATTTGAAAATTTTGAACTCGGAAAGAAAGAGGAGCTGCTGAAACAGTTTCCACAACATAAAGAAGTTGTTGAGAGGCTTTGCAGGTAAATTTTAATTAAGAAGAAAATGAAATACCAATACAGAACAGAAGGCACGTGCAGCCAGGCCGTCGAGTTTGAGATTGAAGATGGCATCTTGAGAAACGTGCGGTTTTATGGCGGCTGCAACGGCAACACACAGGGCGTCGCCCGCCTTGTCGAGGGGATGAAAGCCGCCGACGTGGTGGCACGCCTCGAGGGGATACGCTGCGGCTTCAAGCCCACGTCATGCCCCGACCAGCTCAGCCGCGCGATAAAGGCGGCGTTGGAGAAAAAATAACTTCTATAGCACTTGCAACCGAGAACCTATGTTGTGGACGGCTGTCATAATCCGTTCACGCATTGGCTCTCGCGGCGTTTTTATGCCGTTGGCATAATGACTCAGCTGCTTCTGGTTTATCCCGGTCTCGCGCGACAAAACCGACAGCGGGATGTATTCCATCGTCATCCTCATGATTACCGAAAACTTGTAGTCGTAATGCAATTCATAGTCGTGATTTACGAGCCAGTCCGCCAAAATGTCGCCGTCGGCAGTGCAGCCTTCGATGTGGAACGCGATGGCATCGGAAATCTCATCCTTGATTCCGCTCAAAGTCCTGCTCGTCGCAACTACAATACCATTTAGAGATTCATAATCGCAACTCGCGCAGTAATTTTTGTCGCACCATTCAATGGTTACCGTCAATTTCTTCATTTGTGTTCTATTTTAAACCAGCCTGTTTTAAGATACTTTGTGCGGTGTTCGCATCCAAATCATCGCTTGCCTTGCCGGGAACCGTGATTTTCCCTTTTCTTGTCGGATGTTTAAATTGCCTGTGGTCTCCTCTCCAATATGACAGAAACCATCCATTAGTCTCTAATAATCGTATCATTTCTTTGACTTTAAAGGTTTTCATAAAAAATGTTTTCAGGCCGCAAAGGTAATAATAATTTTTTAAAAGATAGAAAATAATCTACTTTTTTTATAAAATAAATGAAAACTTGGATAATGTGAAAATTGTTGCGGAAACGCAGTTGATTTTTGGCAAACAGCACATCGAAATTTTTCATAATTTTGCGCCATGATTTCAGACGTTCAAAATATCAATATCGCGGAGTACGACTATCCGCTTCCCGACGGGAGAATAGCGAAATATCCATTGCCCGAGAGAGACGCATCAAAGCTTTTGGTGCTGAGAGACAATGAGATACGCGAAGACCATTTCAGGAATATCGGCGAGTATCTCCCCGAGAAGTCGGTGCTTGTCTTCAATGAGACGAAGGTCGTGCGTGCGCGTCTTCAGTTCGTGAAAGACTCCGGCGCCGCCATCGAGGTGTTCTGCCTCGAGCCGATAACAGGCGACGGCGACTATCAGCTCGCGTTCTCCGCCGGCTCGCCCGTGGAGTGGCGGTGTCTCGTCGGCAACTCCCGCCGTTGGAAAGACGGATGCCTCACGATGCCGTTGAAAATCAAAGATAAAGACGTGGTGCTGACTGCCGAACGCATGGAGAAGACCGATGCCTATTCGGTGGTGCGTTTCTCTTGGCAGCCGATTGACATCAGCTTCGCGGAGGTACTCGAGACAGCGGGCGAGATACCGCTTCCGCCGTATCTTCACCGCGATGCCGAGATAAGCGACCGCGAGCGTTACCAGACCGTCTTCGCAAGATACGAAGGCTCCGTGGCCGCCCCGACAGCATCGCTGCATCTCACCAAACCGCTGATAGCCAAGCTGAAAGAACAAGGACACACCATCGAGGAAGTGACTCTTCACGTCGGAGCCGGCACTTTCCGCCCCGTCGCCACCGACACCATAGGCGAACACGAGATGCACTCCGAGTCGATAATAGTGAAGAGACAATGTCTCGAAAACCTGCGCGACAACATCGACCGCACGATAATTCCTGTCGGCACGACATCGATGCGCACCATCGAGTCGGTCTATTGGATTGGCGTGATGCTTCTCGAACAAGGCTTTGGGGAACGCAACATCCATGTGAACCAATGGTTTCCGTATCAGGAGAGGACATCGCTGCCGACGGCGAAAGAGTCGCTCGAGGCAATACTGAAATATCTCGATATGCACCATCTCGATGCGCTTCACGCCACAACCGCCCTGATGATTGCGCCGTCGTGCCCGATAATGATCACAAAGGCGTTGATAACCAACTTTCATCAGCCGAAGAGCACATTGCTGTTGTTGGTGTCGGCGCTCATCGGCGACCGCTGGAAAGAGGCGTACCGTTACGCCCTCGACCACGGCTTCAGGTTCTTGAGCTACGGCGACAGCTGCCTGTTCGTGCCTTGATAGTTGGAAAGCTCATGAAGTTTGTAAAGTAGAAAGTAGCTGGCGCACGAGGGCGTTTCAACACATCATCGTCAAACCGTAGAGACGAGGCATGTCCCGTCTTTTAATGTTTTTTGTCTGAAAATTCCCACAACTTTTTTCCCATCATATCAAATTATTCCGTACTTTTGCCGCCGAAATGAAAGACATACCAACGACATATCAATTACAGGTGACCCCGATGCATGAAATTGCGTTGAGGCGTTCGGGAATTACCCCCCCCTGTTGATAATCAGCCGGTTGCAATTTTCCACATAACAGACACACAGCCACCACGCTCTATGGATACGCCAGAGACCGCCGTGGCTTTTTTTGTTTTAAGTTCACAAACCACCGGCAAATCTTTAAATCTTTGAATATTAAATCTTTAAATCAATAATGTATGAACAGAATTCACATCAGTAAAACGGTCGCCCTTGCGCTGGCGTTTGCGGCGGTGACGGCCGCGCCGCCGTCGCTCAGGGCCCAGAGCGACGGCTTCATCGGCAACGGGGTCGAGATACGTAATGGGTACGGCGACAACGTCTCATGGAACAGCGTGAGCGCCGGCAACAACGGCGTCTTTTGGAACGGCATGAACGGCGGCGGCAACGGCGGCTCATGGAACGACATGAACGGCGACGGCGGCGGCGCGTCGTGGAACGGCATGGAGGACGAGACACCATTGGGCGGCGGACTGCTGATACTCGCTGCGTCTGGCGTGTGCTACGCGGCGGCAAAAAACAGGAAAAGAGTCAAATAGCAAGAAATTCAAAAATTCAATAATTTAAAAATCAAATAAAATGAAAAAGTTATTATTTATCATGGCGGCTGCGCTGGTGACAATGACGCAGTGCAAGAAGCAGGAGACCGTGCCGGTGACACCGGCGGACACAATGAAAATGACGATAACAGCCGGGCCGGGCAGGACCGACATCAACACCGCCACCGGCTCGATAACCTGGAGCGCGGGCGACAAGCTCTACGTGAGCAAAAACGGCAGCTGGCTCGGCTGCCTTGAGCTTGTGAGCGGTGAGAACACCGCCAACGGCACATTCGCAGGCGATGTCACCGGCATCGGCGACGGCGACACGCCATGCCACTTCTTCTACCTCGGCAAAGGCAACATCGCGACGACACCGACAGGCACCGCCGCCGTCAGCATCTCGCTCGCCTCACAGGACGGCACCCTTGCAGGCGCGATGAAGTACCATGCAGGCTACGGCAGAACCGATGTCACGGTGACTGAAGGCGAGGCTACAGGCTACGTGATAATGGACACCAAGATAGCGATAGCGCACATCAACTTCACCACCGACGGCACGCAGGCCTACACGGGTGCCGTGACGATGGGCGGCACGGGCGTAAGCAACACATTGACAGTCAGCCCTGCCGGTGACTTCAGCGGCGGCGACGACGGCTCCATCGCCATAGGCAATGGCGACGGCACTACAGGCGAGAGATTTGTGACGCTCATCCCGACAGGGACGACGGATGTGCTCAGCGTAGCTTTCACGGGCGACGCCACGGGCGGCATGACCTTCGCCAACGGCATCGAGGCCAACAAGTTCTACGGCATGAAGGACGCCGTGAAGGTGACGGTGACACCCAAGCCGAAGTTCAGCGTCGGGGAGAACACCACTGTCGAGTTCGCACCGGGCAACCTGTACTGGGACGGCAGCGCGTTCAGGTTCGAGGCAAACCAGTGGAGTTTCGAAAGCTCATGGAACGCAAGCCACGTGAGCCATTTCTTCTGGAGCAAGACGGCATCGGTGGCATACGCTGCAAGCTACAATGAGAGCGGCAGTACGACCGATGTGTTCTTCACGAACAGTTCGTCTTTCCAGGTGTACGGTGAGACGGCTGGAACATGGCGCACGCTGAGCGCAGCCGAGTGGAACTACCTGCTTGGCTATGACCCGGAAGAATGGATGCAGACAGAGGAGTATGGCAGACCTCATGCCAAGAGCCTCTGTGCATGGAAAGAACTTGACGGCGGCACGTACAAAGGTCTTGTGATTCTTCCGGACGGCACGGATGCGTCAGTGATGGAAAGCATAAGTTCGACAGCCGACCTCGCGAGTTCTGGCGCTGTCTTCCTCCCGGCCGCAGGCCGCCGCTACGGTACGGGCGTGGACGATGCCGGCTCGGACGGCAGCTACTGGTCGGGTACTCCCTACGAGGGCAACGAGGGCAGCGCGTACAGCATGCGCTTCGGTTCGGGCCACGTGTACGTGGGCTACGACGATCGGAACATCGGTTACGCCGTGCGTCTGGTGCGTTAGCCGCCCGTTTGCAGAAGCTTACCCTTCACGCGCCGCGCTTGGTCGCAATGAACTGTTTTAAAAAACAAATTAATTTTGATATTTTTTTTGATATTTTTAAAAAATTGTTGTT
>X431_Quagga__coassemble_165_pt1 | contig 13151 bp, 14 predicted proteins | sample X431_Quagga__metabat2_low_PE_006 | metagenome-assembled genome bin X431_Quagga
GATGACAGCCGCGTCGTCGCCGATGCCTTTCTCCGTTGACTTGTTGTAAATCTTTATTTTGGACGCGAGCCGGTCTATCAGCCCGAATTCGCCGAGATCAGATAAGTTGGTGATTTTTTTCTCTTCTGACATTTCCTGAAAAATTTTTGCAAAGGTACGAATTTATTTGAAGAGCAGCTTGTGACGCGACTCATTATTTGCGTCTTCGTCTCTGATGCTGATGATGACGGGCGTGTTGATTTCGCAGTTGTTTGTCTCACAACGGTTTGAGCCGCCGAAACGGGCTTTCGCGATTTCGTTTCCGTAAAAGTCATACACCGACACTTTCGCGTTGGTTTCTTTTTTTGATGTTATAATGATTTTCCCGTTGGAACGGAAAAACTGAAAATCGTCATCGATGTCATTTGTTTCATGTAATCCTGAAGGTTCGAGCACTGTCTCCGTTGCGGTCCTTTGGAGGAAGGCTGCTGTCTTCTCGCTCATGCAGGCGGGGTGCCATAGTCCGGCGGGGCTCTCGTCCCACAGCAGTGCGTGGAACGTGCATGCGGCGAGGTAGCTGCCTTCGGTGGTGGGGTGGCTGTCGTCGCTGCTGTGCAGCGCGATGTCGGATTCCGCGAGGGCTTTTCTCCACGCCTCTCCGACGGGCGCGGTCAGTCCGCCGAAGAGTTCGCGGCATTCGTTGTACGCGCTTGTCAGCGAGTCCTGCATGTGGTCGAAGTCGCGGAAGTCGGCGCTGCAATACAGTCCGAGGCCGTAGTTCTCGCATTGTTGTCCGCCGTGGCGCCGTCCCCATGTCATGTAGCCTACCACCTGTGCGTCGGGGTTGTGGAGCAGCACCGAGTCGCGCAGCTGCTGGTATCCGGCGTGCATGAGCTCATGGCGGTAGAAGTCGATGCTCGGCAGCTGGCTTTGTTCCTGGAGCACTACATAGTCCCATTTGCCGTCGCGTATGAGCTTGAGGCTCTGCGTGTTGACGGCATGTTGCGTGAGGAGGTAGCCTCCCGGTGTGTTGGCGGCGGTGTTCATGACCTTGCCGCTGCTCTCCGCGAGCGACGCGCACAGCTGCGGCAGGTTGTTGACGTTAGTGTACGAGTTCCCGAGAAACAGCACGTTGATGGTGTCTTGCGCCAATAATGCGTTGGTTGATAATAATATACAGATAAGGACAAACGTTTTTTTACACATGATGTCGATTTGTTTGATGCGGTGCAAACTTACATAAAAAACCTGTATTTTCATGAAAATCTGAAAAATAAAAAAGGGAAAATATAATGTCACCAAAAATTTAGATTCGTCTAACATGAATATCTTTGCAAAAAATATTTATTGCTATCCGGCATCAAACTCGTCAACCCCGAGAAAGTGGAGTTCAAGAAAACAGAATGAGCAAGAAAAATCTGTGTAAAACCACAAAAATTTCCGTTAAAAGTACCTCATAATTCAAAAAAGTTGTATTTTTGCGCCCGAAATGTGTGAGAGTCACAAAAAAATGACGTAAAACATGGTTTTTGAAAGAAAATCCTATCTGCAGCAACTCATTGACAGCCGTGGTAACGGCATGGTCAAAATCGTCACCGGCATTGGTTGCAGCAGCAATCCACAACGTATATCCAAGACATTCCAATCGGAACGTGGCTTGGCAATCGCCCCAAAAACCGTCGATGCTTATTTGCGTTTTTTGCAAGATGCCTTTATTGTATCGGAAGCACAACGTTACGATGTGAAAGGCCGGAAATACATCGGTTCGGAAAACAAATATTTCTTTGAGGATATGGGGTTACGTAATGCGATTCTGAATTTCAGGCAAATAGAAGACACGCATATCATGGAGAATGTCATCTATAATGAATTGCGCATCAGACGTTATTCTGTAGATGTTGGGATGGTTGAAACTTGGAAGACAAAGGATAACGGAAGTAAAGAGCGTGTCCAATTGGAAATAGATTTTGTGGTCAATATCATTCCGGAAAAGGTTTATATACAATCGGCACTAACCCTGTCATCCATAGAGAAAAGAGATCAGGAGATGCGCTCTTTGTTGGCTGTTCACGACAACTTCCGCAAGATGGTTGTTGTCGCCAACGGACTTGTTTCCGGTGTGAACGAAGAAGGAGTGCAAATAAAGACCTTGTTTGATTTTTTGTTGAATCCTAACAGTGTGCAATAAATATCAACACATTACAAATAACAAATCATGAAAAATATATTTTATCATTTCTGGCCCTGACGCTGAGCGTGGGACTGTGGGCACAAGAAACGCCGGTACTGCCGACGCCTGAAAATAACCAGATTATGTACAGGTCATCTGACCACCAAAAAATAACGCCGAATGCTACAGATGCCTTTGGTGCCACTTACGATGATTCCAATAGTATGTACGATACACAGAATGATTACGGCGTTATCACTTTTGACGGCAACGTAACGACCATTGGTGACTGGGCATTTACCAATAGCACAACCCTGACTGCTGTAGCATGGCCAAACACGGTGACCGATATTGGATATGAAGCATTCAAAGGTTGCACATCTCTAACTAAACTGACTGTAAAAGCAGGAAGTATTGGAGGTGAAGCATTCAAAAACTGCACAAACCTTCAAACAATCACATTTGGTATTGACGTGACGAGTATTGTTAACAACGCATTCAGTAATTGCCCCAATGTGACATCTGTAAAATTCTCAGGGGTTGTGGTACTCAATGATGCTTCTTTAAACGGTGTAGGCACAGCTGCATCTCCGGTAGCGCTTAATTTACCGTATAACTGGCCGGCAAAAGACAGACTGGTCGATAGCACCACTACTTGGCACGGCGGATATTTCAACTGCGAATACGCAGATCCCGTCAAGGAGTTCCTCGGCGAGATGGGCGAGCCTTGCACCGACTGCCCTGTGGTGGAAATCAAGAAAGGTGACAAGACCGTCAGACTGTATAACCCCGAGAAGGTGGAGTTCAAGAAGGAGTAAGGTCAACGGTCAACGGACAACGGACTAACGACTAAAGGTTCCGCAAGTTGCCGAAATCACCGGCGACCTGCGGAATCTTTGAATTTTTAAATCTTTTGATGAGTTCAACCTACAGGTTGAGGTAGTTTGTCAATCCACCATACCGTGTTGCAAACTCTTCTGAACCGGCGTAAACCACCTTGGATGACAGCAATTCCTCTCCCAACAGCGACTGCAGATGTTTCAGGCTCTTTGTGAAATCGGGGTGGAAACGCTCGGCCGACTTGATCTCAATGGCGCGGACACCTTGCGCTTCCTCCTGGATGACATCCACTTCGTGGCTTTTATCCCTGTAGAATGACAGGTTGTTCTTCCGTGCGTTGTTGTAGCAGTCTTTCAACAATTCGCATACTACCATATTTTCAAATATTGCGCCGCGCAGCGGATGGTGTGAGAGTTGCTGTGCGTTTTCGATGCCAAGCAGGTAGCAGACCAAGCCCGTATCATAAAAATACACTTTGGGGGTCTTGGTCAGTCTTTTGCCGATGTTTTTGTAAAATGGTTGCAATTCAAAGGCGGTGTAAGATGTCTCCAAAATACTCATCCAGGCTTGTATTGTCTTGTAGTCAACGCCCAACTCGGCGGCGATGGATGACGCCACAAACATGTTGCTAACCCGTGACGCGACCATCGTCAAGAAACGTTGGAACAGGCTCAGGTCTTTTATGTTAAGTATTTGGCGGACATCACGCTCCACCGACCGCTAAGTTCAACTAATTTTTGTTGCAGAATACGTTTGTACATAAGTTATATATTGGACAAATTAGGAGTTGTATTCCTAATTTGTCCGCAAAAATACCACTTTTTTTTCAATTATTCACAAATAAATCTTTAAATCTTTGAATTGTTTTTTGTACCTTTGCGCCGATTTTCTGAAAGGACAATGGATGCAAAACGAGAAATACTACAATTTTTACATTATCATCCGGCATCCACCCGTGATGAAATTCGTCAAGGCATATCCTTTGTCTTTCCGCACGGTGGAGTCTATCGACTACAAAAAAGCGATGCTGATTTTCTATGAACAGAATAACCTATATGCATTTAAACAAATTTTTATGCAACAATTTGAATTTGCAGTACAAGAATATTTTTAATTGATTATAACTATGCATAAACTGTCTTTATTTTTCGCCGCCCTGACGCTGAGTGTGGGACTGTGGGCAGAGACACAAACTGTGTCTTATCTTTATCCTGTTTATAACACCACAGATGACCCCACCAGCGGAATAAAAGAGTGGAAAACCGGCAGTGTTGAGGCTACTGTAGTTGAAAGTTCTTTAGACGATGTCGTTGTTTGGGGTACAACAGGACAAACAACGTGGTATGTTGTTAAAGGAGAAAATGTGACTCTATCTCAAGGGGCAGTATGCAATGGCGACGTTCATCTTATTCTCGCCGATGGGGCTAAACTCACCGCAACGGGGTACTATGGTGGCGAAGCCGAAGAAAATAACAAACCTGCTATTTCTGTTTCTGAATCGTTCACCGTCTATGGTCAAACCAATCAATCGGGTAAACTCGAAGTCAATGGTACACCCGGTCATGCCGGTATTTGTGGCTATAGTCCTTCCATCATCACCATTAATGGCGGCGTGATAGATGCAGATGGTCTTGGCGGTTCTGCCGGTATCGGAGGAGAGAAGGATAGTCAAGGGTGTAATATTATCATCAATGGCGGTGTAGTTATAGCAAGCAGTGAACGAGGCGGTGCCGGTATCGGTGCCGGAAAATATGGGGGAGGCTGTAATATTGTTATTAATGGTGGTACGGTTACAGGCAAATGTACAAACATTCCCAATGAGTCTGCCTATGGTGTTGGTATAGGAGGTGGATATGGCGCTTCGGGTTCTAACATCACCATCAATGGCGGTACGATTACGGCAGAAGGTGAAGATCAAAGTACCGCAATCGGTATCAGAGAAGGAGAGCTTCAGCACTCTGTTGTCAAAGTGGCCACATCTCTCCTTGTAAAAGCCGATAACAGCAATCCTCCTACAACATTGATTGAGAATAACGGGGGTGACCTTGCGGAAAGCTTGGCTGGCAAACGATATGTAGTAGTATTTGACTTGGCCCCAATTAAAGCCGCTGCTATTGAAGAAATAGATTTAGCGATTGAAGGTGTTACCGATGAAAATATCCTTGCTATCGCCAATACCGCAAAAACGAATATCGGCAACGCTACAACCGAAGAGGCGATTAACTCCATCAAGACCTTGGCCTTAGCGAAGATCAATGCTCTTTATCAGATTCTAATCGCTCGCCAAGGCATCCAAAATGCTGAAATCAACAGCATGATTAATGATGCGGTTAATATTATCAGTAATGCCACGGATACGGAACGGATAACTGACGCCATGCTCGATGCCATGACTGTAATAGGTCTCTTCCAAAACGGCAAAGCCGAAGGTATCGAGCAAGGCAAAGCCGAAGCCTTTGGTTCCATGGGCGAGCCCTGCACCGACTGCCCATCTATAGAAGTGAAGAAAGGCACAACGACCGTCAAACTTTACAACCCCGAGAGAGTGGAGTTTAAGAAGGAATAAAGTCAACGGTCAACGGTCAACGGACTAAAGACTAACATTCCGTTTTTGCAAAATGGATTTGCGTAATTGAAAAAAACAGTGTAATTTTGCAAAAATTTTCAGTAAGAGAGCATGTATGAAAGAAATCAGAAGGGATATATATCTTAATCAACTGATTGAAAAACAGTGGAATGGACAGGTAAAAATCATAACCGGGCTGCGTCGTTCCGGTAAGTCCTATTTGCTGTTCACCCTGTTTTTCCGCCATCTGATAGAGCACGATGTTCCGCAAGATCACATTATCGCCTTGGCATTAGATGATTTCAGGAATCGCCAATACCGGCAGGCAGATGCCCTGTATGGTTATGTGACAAAGCGAATCACCTCTTCGGATCGGTATTATGTATTGCTCGACGAAATACAAAAAGCAGATGATTTTGTTGATGTGTTGAACGGCTTTCTGCACATACCGAACATAGATGTGTATGTCACCGGAAGCAACTCGAAATTTCTGTCTTCTGACATCGCCACCGAATTTGGTGACCGTGGCGACGAGATAAACGTCCACCCTCTGTCGTTCTCGGAATTCTATTCCGTATATGACGGCGACAAACATAGCGCATGGGATGAATATTGCAGATACGGAGGAATGCCGCTGGTTCTGCAACGGACCACAGATGCCGCCAAACAGCAATATCTAAAAGACCTGTTTCGCAAGGTGTATCTGAAAGACATTGTCGCGCGATACGGTCTGCGGGCTGATAATGAATTGGCAAATGTGACCGATATTGTGGCTTCTGACATCGGCAGTCTGCTCAATCCTCTGCGTATTGCCAACACCATGAAAACCATCAAGAACAAGTCCGTTTCTCAAAATACCATAGAGAAATATTTGGACTATCTGCAAGATTCTTTTCTCATAGACCAAGCCGTGCGTTATGACATCAAAGGGCGCAGATACATCAGTACTCCTCAGAAATACTATTTTACGGATATTGGTTTGAGGAATGCTCGTATCAATTTCCGCCAGCAGGAGGAGAACCATATCATGGAAAATGTCATCTACAATGAGTTGCTGATTCGCGGGTTTGCTGTGGATGTAGGCGTGGTGGAGGTGAATGTGTCGGATAACGGCAAACCGGTACGCAAGCAGCTGGAAGTGGACTTTGTCGCCAACAAGGGCAGCTTGCGTTACTATATCCAGTCGGCTTGGGATTTGCCCAACCGCGAGAAAATAGAGCAGGAACAGCAGTCGTTTATGGCGATAGGCGACTCCTTCAAGAAAATATTGATTCAGAAGAATGATGTGCTGCCTTGGTACAACGAGCAAGGCGTGCTCATCATCGGCTTGCTGGATTTCCTGCTTCACCCTGAATGTATCGAAAAATAAAAACTAAATACTATGCGAAAACTTATTCTTTTAACCGCCCTCCTGACGCTCAGCGTGGGACTGTGGGCACAAAACACAGAACCCAACCCCTTGCCGACACCGGAAAACAACCAGATTGTGTACCGGACATCTGACCATCAGAAGATAACGCTGAATAATCCAAATTATTTTGGCGTTGCTTACAATGATGCCAATAGTGTGTACTATCAGGAAGCTGACTATGGCGTAGTCTCTTTTGATGGCGATATAACCACCATTGGGGATTGGGCATTTGCCAATCGTACGACCTTGACGGCTGTGGTATGGCCAAGCACAGTAACGAGTATTGGACAAGAGGCATTCAACGGTTGTACAAACCTGAGTTCCGTTAATTTACAGGAAGGAATAACGGGTATTGGACAAGAGGCATTCGCTGGTTGCGCTGGTATGGAAGAACTAACTATCCCGAGCACGGTGACGAGTATTGGAAATTATGCATTCACAAAATGGACATCCCTCACCAAACTAACCGTAAAAGCAGGAAGTATTGGACAAGACGCATTCGCTGATTGCACCAACCTCAGCACCATCGATTTGCAGGAAAGCGTGACGAGTATTGGAAATTATGCATTCCAGGGTTGCGCTGGTATGGAAGAACTAACTATCCCGAGCACGGTGACGAGTATTGGAAATTATGCATTCAAAGAATGGACATCCCTCACCAAACTAACCGTAAAGGCAGGAAGTATTGGAGTACAGGCATTCGCTGATTGCACCAACCTAAGTTCCATCACTTTACAAGAAGGCGTGACGAGTATTGGAATTAGGGCATTCGCTGGTTGCGTAGGTGGAGCAGAAATAATCATTCCAAGTACGGTAAACACTATTGAAACACAAGCATTCTACGGTTTGCAAGGCCTGACCAAGTTAATTGTAAAGGCAGGAAGTATTGGAGAGAGGGCATTCGCTGATTGCACCAACCTAAGTTCCATCACTTTACAAGAAGGCGTGACGAGTATTGGAATTAGGGCATTCGCTGGTTGCGTAGGTGGAGCAGAAATAATCATTCCAAGTACGGTAAACACTATTGAAACACAAGCATTCTACGGTTTGCAAGGCCTGACCAAGTTAATTGTAAAAGCGGAAGGTATTGGAGAGAGTGCATTCCAGAATTGCACGAACCTGAGTTCCGTTGATTTGCAAGGGGTAACGAGTATAGGACAAGGAGCTTTCAACAGTTGCACAAACCTGAGTTCCGTTGATTTGCAAGGGATAACGAGTATAGGACAGATGGCTTTCAGCAATTGCAATAGCATAAAAGAATTAACCATTCCAAGTACCGTGACGAGTTTTGGATTTTCTGCATTCAACGATTGTATATCCCTGACCAAGTTAACTGTAAAATCAAAAAATGTTGCACAGGCCGCATTCCAAAATTGTACGAACCTGAGTTCCGTTGATTTGCAAGGGGTGACGATGATTGAATTTGGTGCATTCCAAAATTGCACTGCATTAACCGAACTAATCATCTCTAACACGGTAAGCACTATTGGGGGAATGGCGTTTGCAAATTGCACTGCTTTAACGGAACTAAGCTTTTTAAACGCAGTAAGTACTATTGACGGCGGCGCTTTTAGTAATTGCTCAAATGTAACATCTGTAACATTCTTGGCGTATGTGGTAGTTAATAATGCATTCGGCAGTGTTGGCACAGCAGAATCTCCTGTTGCCCTTAAGTTACCTTCCACTTGGTTAGCATCCGACAAACCGGTGGATAGCGCCACCCCTTGGCATGGTGGATATTTCAACTGCGAATACGCGGATCCCGTCAAGGAGTTTCTCGGCGAGATGGGCGAACCTTGCGAGGACTGCCCGTCTATCGAAGTCACCAAAGGCGACAAGACCGTCAAACTTTATAATCCAGAGAAAGTGGAGTTCAAGAAAGAGTAAGGTCGCCAAACCTGTAAGTCACCGCCAACTGGGTGAACAAAATTTGGCCAACTGGGTGAATGAAATTTGGTCAACTGGGTGAACAAAATAACGAAAAATCGCAGATTTATTTGTGTATATCGTTTATTTTTAATACTTTTGCGCCCGAATTGAGAATTTAACACAAATGGAAGAATAAGGAGAAGGATAAGAAACAGATTTTTCATAGCGGCGCCGGTCGTTTCGACTGGATTACAATGCGCACCATGTCGCTTTGGGAGTCAGGAGACAGCACCGGCGATGTCAGTCTCCAAGCATTATTCAACGGAGCGATGCCGGATGGTGCAGCCACAATAGATTTAGACAGATTGGCATATCTGACTTGCCGTGGCGGATGGCCCGGAGCACTTTCATTATCTGAGCGTGCCGCACTTCGTGTCCCGCATGCCTACCTGAAAGCAGTGCTCAATTCGGATATATCCAAAATTGATGATGTAAGACGCGATGCCAATACGATGTCGCGCATCATCCGAAGCCTGGCCCGTAACCAAGGCGAACAGATCCCTTACACAACTATTCGTGCAGACATAATCAACAATGAAAACACCACCATCAGCGCAGACACGGTGGAGGATTATGTGAGGGTGCTGAACAAGATATTCTTGGAAGAGGACATGCGGGCATGGAATCCCAATCTGCGTAGCAAGACGGCTATACGAACCAGTGACACACGCTATTTTGTCGATCCCAGTATCGCCACATCGGCATTGGAAATCGGGCCAAAAGATTTGTTGAATAATCTGACAGACTTCGGTTTTTATTTTGAGACCTTGGCTGTTCGCGATCTGCGTGTTTATGCCGATGCCTTAGACGGGGAAGTCTTCCACTTTCGCGACAAAAACGGCTTGGAGTGTGATGCCGTCCTCCATCGTCGCAACGGCTCATACGGACTTATCGAAATCAAATTGGGCGGAACGGATAACATAGAGAAAGGAGCAACCACCCTTAAAACACTGTCTGCCAAGATTGACACGGATAAGATGAACGCACCATCGTTTATGATGGTCTTAACGGGTGTAGGTCAGTATGCCTATCGCCGTCAGGATGGCGTGTATGTCGTCCCCATCGGCTGCCTGAAACCGTGAATTAATATTATTGTCAAAACAAAAGTAATTATCAATATGAAAAGACTATTTTCCCTTTTATTCGCTCTCCTGACGCTCAGCGCAGGACTGGCACACGCGCAAGGAAACAGAGAACCTGACAACTTGCCGACACCCGAAAACAACCAGATTGTGTATCGGTCATCTGACCATCAGAAGATAACACCGAATAACGTAAATGCCTTTGGCGCGCCTACAATGATGCCCAAAATGTGTACAACACAGATGCCGATTATGGCACCATTACTTTCGTTGGTAATGTGACAACCATCGGCTATCAGGCATTTTATGGCAAATCAAATCTGACGGCTATAGTATGGCCAAGCACGGTGACGAGCATCGGAGAGAATGCATTCGGGTATTTCAACTGCGAATACGCGGATCCCGTCAAGGAGTTTCTCGGCGAAATGGCTGAACCCTGCATCGACTGCCCGTCTATAGAAGTGACCAGAGGCGACAAGACCGTCAAACTTTACAACCCGGAGAGAGTGGAGTTTAAGAAGGAGTAAAGGGTAAAGACTAAAGACTAATTTTTTTTGTTTTTCGCAAGTATGTGGGGAAAATGCAGTATCTTTGCCACCGAATTTATGTTTGGATTTGTAACATATAATACAAATCTTTTGGTTTGGATTTATGACATAAAAAGAAAATATGTTTGAAAGAAACGCGTTAAAATGGCTTCGGGAATGGAAGAGCAAAACGAATAGAAAGCCCTTGATTATTCGTGGTGCGAGACAAGTGGGGAAAACCTCGCTTGTGGATGTCTTTGGAAAAGAGTTTGATTGCTATTTGAAGTTCAATTTGGATGAAGCGGAGGATCTTGCCTTGTTTGCCAAAGAGATGTCCGTTCAAGAATTATATTCCGTTTTATTGGCGACGCGAGGAAAGACAAAGGACGAAGGTACGACCCTTGTTTTCATAGACGAGATACAAAATTCGCCTTTGGCGATAAAAATGCTGCGTTACTTCAAAGAGGAATTGCCACAGGTCTTTGTTATTGCGGCCGGGTCTTTGTTGGAAACTCTGTTGAAAGATAATGAACATATCAGTTTCCCTGTCGGGAGGGTGGAATACATGGCGCTCAGGCCGTGTACGTTTGATGAATTTCTCGGCGCAATCGGAGAGAATGGGCTGAGGACAATGGTCCGGCAAGCCCAGGTGCCGGAAGTGCTGCATGGCCGTGTGATGCGGCTGTTCAACAAGTATTCGCTTATTGGCGGCATGCCGCAAGCGGTGGCTGAATATGCTCAAACACAAGATATAGTCGCATTAACCGATATTTATCAGTCGTTGTTGATAGGCTATCGGGATGACGTGGAAAAATACACCCGTTCAGAAACGAGTAGAAATGTCATCCGTCATATCATTAAGAACGGATGGAATTATGCTGATGAACAAATAACGTTTGAACACTTCGCCTCCTCCCCTTATAAAAGCAGGGAAGTGGGGGAAGCCATGAGAACCCTTGAAAAAACGATGCTGATTGAATTGGTTTATCCGTCTGTGCAAACAGCACTCCCGATAGTTCAAGATATGAAAAAACGCCCTCGATTGATGTGGCTTGATACAGGACTGATGAATTACGCAGCAGGAATTCAATCGGAGCTATACGCTATAGACGATTTGAATGATGCGTGGCGGGGAAAAGTTGCAGAACATATCGTCGGACAGGAGATTTTGGGTATGAGCAATCTGTTTTTAGACAAACGCGCCTTTTGGGTGCGTGATAGTAAAAACTCACAAGCAGAATTGGATTATTTATACGTTAGTCCGAACTTTGGTTTAATCCCTGTTGAAGTTAAGGCAGGAGCCAATGCTCATTTGAGGTCATTACAGGCGTTTATGAAAGAGTCCCCCTGCTCGTTCGCCGTACGTTTTTGGAATAAACCTAAACGACAAGATACAGTGCTGTTAGATAACGGGAAAGAATACACTCTGTATAGCCTGCCCTACTATTATGCCGGACAATTGGAAAGAATTCTGCTGTCAAGCAAATTGATTACGGACTAATGACTAAATTTTGCCGGTTTTTCGCAAGAATGTGGAAAAATGTAGTAATTTTGCAGCGTGAAATAGAACTGATATACATATAGTTATAGATATTTATTTCGCATTTTTGATTTTTTTTTTTAATTTTGAGAAATAGATTTTGTGGCAATGCGAGGAAATGAGAAAATCTTCATTCAAGTTAGTGATGATTTATCTAATCTGGAGACATTTAAACGAGAATATACTCCTCTTTTACAAGTTAAAGAAGCCTATCCAAAGATGATTATTGCAAGAACCCGATTCACAATGTTCAACGGCTACGCACCAATAGACCTCGGCATCGCAAAGTGTCATTTCGAAATCGGTGCTGGTAAAGATAATTTTGAATGGATGTAGATATGAACTGGACAATAATAATCATCGAAACAATAATCTTAACGGCGGCTTTCACGGCAATGATTCTGATTCCGCTGGTGAAGAATCCGGTTTGGTGGATTGCTGACTATCCCGAGGACATTCAGGAGGAGTATTTCAAAACCCACGAGCGCATCCCATCAAAGTTTTTCACGCCAACAGTTTTATTGAAGAAAGGAATGGCTCTGATTATCACTCTCGTTCTGTTATTAGTTGTGGTTAGGTTGGCTGGTGCTTATGATTTCTGGTCGGCGTTGTGGATAGGCTATGGTATGTGGCTCTTTATTGATTGGTATGACTGCTTTTTCTTGGATTGGGTGTTGTTTGCGAATATGAAAAAGGTTCGTCTTCCCGGAACTGAACACATGGACGAAGCCTATCATCAGAAGAAATACCACTTAGTTCAATCCTGCTGGGGAATGTTGATAGGACTGATACCATGCCTTATCGGAGCAGGAATTTATTCGTGGTTAATATGTTAAATAGATAGCATGAAAAAACTATGAATAACGAGCTTAAACCATTCAATATACGGAAAGAGTTTGCTGACGACTACATCAAAATCCTTTCAAAGCTTCAATAGCACCATTATGTCCCTGTTCTGCTGCTTTCCTGTACCATTTGACGGCCTCCTTGTAATCCTGCTGCACTCCATCACCATAATAATACATCACACCTAAATTGAATTGTCCTTTTGCATGTCCCTGTTCTGCTGCTTTCCTGTACCATTTGACGGCCTCCTTGTAATCCTGC
>X431_Quagga__coassemble_170_pt1 | contig 12885 bp, 6 predicted proteins | sample X431_Quagga__metabat2_low_PE_006 | metagenome-assembled genome bin X431_Quagga
CCGTAGAGGGTGACGGTGCTGTCGTCCTGATTGGTGATTTTCACAAGCACACCGTCGTACACGACAACCGCAATGCTTTCCGCATCCGGGTTGCCTTTCAGATAGGCGGTGTTGTCGCCGATGCCCTTGCCGTCCCAGTTGTAGAAAGCGATGCCGTTCTCTCCGATCGACAGGGCGAAGTCGCCTTCTCCAAGGGTCTTTGCGACATCCGTGCCGACGAGGTCGTTGCTTTCAGTCGCAACATCTTTGTTGCACGACGGCATGAGGGTAATGTCGCTTTGGTTATCTTTCAGCATCATGGCTTCGCTCTTGTGGATGATGTCGCCTGTGTTGGTCATCATCAGCTGTTCATCATTCATGGCTCCGGCGTATGCCTTTGCTGTTTTCGGCACCTTATACGCGCCTTCGCTCGTGTAGAACGTGACGTAGTAGTCGGACGTGTTCGCGGGGTCTTGGTCGGCGGTGAGTTTGAAGGTGTGGGCGAAGAATGTCTCTAACGGCCTTTCGTCATTAAGGGAATATGGAGTTTCCTCGCCATTTTTAATTTTCATCATCACCGTTTCCTCGTCGAACGTGACAGTGGCAATAAGCGTCTCACCTTCTTCTGTCGGAGGCGTGAACGTATGGCAGTCGTCATAGGTCAGTCCGTCATCCATTCCCACAAGTATCACATCCGACACCTTGAGCGGGACGGTCAGGTTTCCGTCAATCACGTGGTCTTCCGACGCTGTTGGGTCGCCGACGTTGAAGTCGTGGCCGCAGCGGCCGCAGTGCCAGTGTTCCACCACGCCTTCGCTCGTGCATGTCGAGGTCGTGTATGGAGTGTGGGTGAAGTCGTGTCCGAGTGCGGCGATGGCATATTCCGTCGTGGAGGTCGTGCAAGCCTCGTCCGTGAAATGCGTGTTGCAGTCGGGGCAGTACCAGTATTCTATGTTTCCGTCAGTGAGGCAAGTAGCATCAAGGGCGTCGTGGTGTTGTTTGTGCTGATGGTTGATCTTTGGCAGCACCACATCTTCCGTTATCTGGATCGTGCAAGCCTCGTCGGCATAGTTACGGCCGCATACCGTGCAATGCCAGTGGTTCCTGGTGTAACCGTCTTCGGTGCAGGTGGCGGCTCTCTGCGCCCTGTATTCTGGAGTATGTCCGAGTGCGGGAATTTCCCAGTCGGTCATCACTGTCGTGCATTCAGCGTCTGCGAAATGTTTGTCGCACTTCTTGCAGTACCAGTTTTCATAGTTGCCCTTTTCCGTACAGGTCGGTTCCTTGTAGGCAACATGTTCCAGATTGTGTCCGGGACAATATTCCAGACTCATTGTCCAAGTCAGCGGGAAACTCCACATGGAAGCAATCCTATAATAAACTGTCACTTTATCGTCTTGCTGCAAATCCGGCAGGTTCTGCACCCACATCTCTGGCGAAATGTCTATCTTTGTCTCGTCGCCGTCATTTATTTTATAATATAACTCACCATTAAAGGTGTTTTTATCCAAATGCCACTTGAGCCGGACATTCTTTGCGCTGGCATCTTTCACCTTGAACCAGACATATTCACTGGAAATGTAGGATGCTTCATCCGGGTACACCTTTTCCAAAGCGTTTATGAAGGTCACGCCATCGTATGTCACGCTCTCATTCTGCATGCTCCATGGCCATCCAGCAATACTGCTGCTGTATTCAGGCGTAGTCATCACTGGGGAGTATGTGGTTACATACGCCGCATTGAGTTCCGTGGCGCAAGTCTCTTCGGCATAAAATCTGCCCGACCTTGTGTCTTCCCAGCACTCCATAGTATAGCCGACCGAGTTGCAGGTGGCGGCGCATACATCGCGGTGGGTGGCGCCAACGAATATGGGTGAATTTGAATATTTCAACACATCGCCGTCGTAGCCGTAATATACAGTGCCGTGGCTGTTGCTCAGGACAGGAAAATCGTCAGTGCCTAATGTCTGGAACCATTTCTGGCTGCCGCCGGTCACGCCGTGAGCGAGTTTGTAGCAAACCTCGCCAGAGGCGAAAGCATCGTCGTCCTTTACGAATGAATGGTTGATTTTTGACGCCGGGCAGCCTTCGTCCAAAGAGCCATACACGCCCTTGTCGCATTTCCCGTATAGCGTAAAGCAGTTGCTGATGGTGTAGTCAACGCCGGTGTTTTCATAAACGGCGCCGCAGATGCCGCCATAACTTGGGTTGCCATTGTCGCATGGCTTTATCCTTCCGATGTTGTAACAATCCTTTATGGATGCATATTTCCAGCATGAGCCGGAGATGCCACCTGCATTCCAATCCTTGGCATAGACAGTCGCGCCGTTCCAGCAGTTCTCGATCCGTCCGTTTGCAAAGTCGCCGCAGATTCCGCCTACGTGGTCATGACCGTAGAAGTAACTGTCGATGACGCCGAGGTCGTGGATATGGGCGTTATTGTTAGCCTTGCCGAAAAGTCCCACGTTGTTCGTATTGGTGTTTTTGAAATACAGTCCGCTGATTGTGTGACCGTTGCCGTTGAACTTGCCGGAGTAATCTACTCCATGTCCACCTATCGGAGTCCATTCCACGAAATCTTCGCCGTTAAGGGTTCCGTAAGAATTCAGCACACCTTCGTTCATCGTGATGTCATCCATCAATATGGCACAGGCAGATACGTTTCCTTGGTTCACATGCTCTGCAAACCACAACAGGTTTTCCAACGACTCAATCTGATAAGGATCGGCTTGTGAGCCGTTGCCTGTTGAAGGTTGAGTGCCAGCTGCACTCGCAGCAAAGCAACACAAAGCTGCGATGATTGATAAAAAGAGTTTGCGCATATTTTTTCTAATTTTATAAATTTCTTGCTTTAATTAATATATTCCACCATTCACTGTTCCAAAAGAAAATTGAACAGCCCGAGATGGAGGATTCCATCTTCGTCATTCCAAGGCATATCAACATCGGAAGTCAGCAGTACCTTGCGGAAAGAGTCGTGTATCTGAAGCATCGGCCGTTTCTCGCGATCGACCTGTTCGTCGTCATATAGTGTATATGCAGATTGGTAGTACGTCCTTTGACCGCCCTCATTCACGACGAAATCCACCTCCAGCTGTTTTCTTGGCTGAGACCCGTCAGGCTGGCGCGACCTGTATTCTATCTGCCCCACATCCACTTGTCCCCCACGGCGGCGAAGTTCGGTATAGACGACATTTTCCATCAGATGTCCCTTGTCCATTTGCCGGAATTGCAGAATGGAATTGCGGATGCCGGGGTCAACAAAGAAATATTTTGGCAGCGTGCCGATATAGTGTTTCCCGCGTATGTCGTACCTCTGCGCACGTTCAATCAAGAACGAATCCTCCAAGTATTCCAACCATTTGGCTATCGTCAAAGCCGAAACCGTTTTCCCAGCCGAACTGCGGAATGTATTACTAAGATTGGCCGGATTAACCGAACTGCCTACTTGAGACGCGACGACTTGTAGCAGTTCGTCCAGCAACTGCCTGTTTCGCAACTTATAGCGTCCGACAACATCGGATAGATAAACGGTCTTCCAGATGGACTGCAAGAACTCTTGTTTCTCCTTCTCCGTATGATAATTAAGGATTTGCGGCAACCCGCCATAACGGACATACTGCTCCCATCCTGTTATTTTGTCTCCCGGGAACACACTCATGAACTCCTTGAAAGATAACGGATACAGGCGAATCTCCCATCCTCTGCCGCGGAACTCTGTCACCACGTCTTTGCTCAAAAACTTGGAATTCGACCCTGTCACGTATGTCTCGGCATTGGACACATGTAAGAGAGAATTAAGCACATCCACGAATTCGGAGACCAGCTGCACTTCGTCTAACAAGACAAAATAGGTCGCCTCATCAATCATCCTTGCGTGAATATATGCCAATAGATTATCAGGGTCGCGCAACTCTTTATTGGCTCTGTTCTCAAGGTTTATGGCAATAATATGATCCTCTCTCACCCCATTATTCATCAGCCATTCCTTAAAGATGGTGAACAACAAATATGACTTGCCGCACCGACGCACGCCTGTAAGAATCTTTATCATTCCTATTCCACGCGCATTTATCAGTTTATTGAGGTAATAATCACGATTTATGTTCATACTGCTTAATATTTATGGCACAGATGTCAATAATTTTAATTAAAGACAAACATTTTATATTATTCTACTTTAAAAATCCGGCTGCAAAGGTACTGCTTTTTTTATATATGTAGAAAAACAAGCGAAATATTTTCCTTGGTCCTTAGTCCTTAGTCGTTAGTCGTTAGTCTTTAGTCGTTAGTCTTTAGTCGTTAGTCGTTAGTCTTTAGTCCTTAGTTTAAAGATTTCTCAACCATCAACCATCAACCATCAACCCTAAAGACTAAAGACTTCATTTCCTGATAATGTATTCCACCTTATCCGGCAGATAGAGTATCACCTCCGTGTCGTCCTTCGTCACCTTGACGGCGGGGCCGGGATGCTCTTCGCCGAGAGGGCCGAGGATGGAATTATACCATCTGACAGCTGTCTCCAGCACAGCCAATGCTGCATCTTTAATCCTTGTTATAATCATTCGACCATTAGCGTTCATTATCTGATTCTTCGCTATTTGCGCAATGCCGAGAATAACAGCATTGCCTACTCCCCCTATGACTTCATCTATGGCGGAGATGGCTTCGTTTCGTAATGTAAGCAATATGTCAGGGGCAATTTCTATCAATGCATATCTACTTTCTAAACTGGATGTAAGATCCGTGTCTGAATCATGCTGGATTTCGGTAGTTGGAGGGCAATTGTCATCTGCAAGGACCTGGCAATCTGCACTAACCTTTATGTTGCGCGAGACATGACCATTAAATCCACTGCCGATACTGGCGACATAGCCTGCACCATTTGCCGAAACTTTACCTCCGTTGATGGTGATGTCATAGCCAGAACTATATGCTCCGCCACCGATGCCGGCAGCATAATCTCCACCGGTTGCCGTAACCGTACCGCCATTGATGGTAATGTTAGAGCCTGAAGCATCAAGTCCGCCACCGATGCCGGCACCAAAGTTTCCACCGGTTGCCGTTACATTACCGCCATTGATGGTAATGTTAGAGCCTGAAGCATGACTTCCTCCTCCAATTCCTGCGGCTTCTTCTCCACCAATCGCCGTAACGCTACCGCCATTGATGGTGATGTAAGAGCCAGAACCATTAAATTCTCCACCGATGCCGGCAGCATTGTATTCGCCAGTTGCAATCAGTTGGCCGGTTTGAGCGGTTTGCCCGTAGATAACAAGTGATTTGTCTTCGCCTGATACTTCAATGCCTGGAGTGTTCGATTGATTATTTCCCGTTGCCGTGAGCTTGGCGCCATCGGCAAGGATGAGGTTGACGGCACCGTTACAGACGAGAGTTCCTGTTTGCACATCGCTGCCGAGAACGACATTCCAACCAGACAAAGTTCCGGTTTCGTTAGTAACTACGGTGGCTGTGACCGTTTTTTGTTGCCCATCGGCATCGATGTAATTGACAGATTGTGTCTCCTGAGCCCACGCGCCGATGCCGAGCGTCAGGGCGATTAATGATAAAAAGAGTTTGCGCATATTGATTGTTATTTTTAAATTCTTAAATTTTAAACCTTTATATCTTTTAATCAAGCAGCCATTTCCAAACGGGAACGACCTCTATCGTGCCGAAATCATCTTGGAAAGATGTCTCTTCATCAAAAGAGAAGACTGTTCTACGTTCACATTCTAAAACCTTTGGCAACTTTGCAAGTGCCGTCATTTCGCGCTTGAGAGTCTCTTCGCTATGAATGGAATAGCATACCTGTATAGCCCATTTTTGTTCTGGAACGTAAAAGTCAACTTCACAGCCATTGCTGTTGTAAAAATAGACGGTGTCGTTATCCTTGTCATGCCCGAACAAGCGAAAGAGCTGCAAGGCGACTAAATTTTCCAACAAGGCGGTCTCGCCACCTAATAGGAAAAGGTTCAATACACCATTGTCCACAAAATAGTACTTGCACACACTTTCCTTCTCGCTGAGGGCGACGGCGATGTTTCTCAACCGCAACACGAGCCATGCATCCTCAGTATGATTAACATAACTGACGATAGTCGTAGTGCTCATTTTCTCTCCCAATGTAGATAGGATGTTAGCCAAACGATTATATGAGATTGGTTGTCTGACACTTTCTGCCAATTTCTTAATCATCAGTCGCAAGGCGGGAATATTGCTGATATTGTTGCGCGAGGCGATGTCACTCAGATATATTTTCTGGAATGTGCTGTTCATGTAGGCCCGTTTCACATCTAACGATAGTGTCTCTGGCAATCCTCCTTCGTGCAGATAATCGTTAAACGCTTTACGTATTATTGATGATTCCATCGTGTCGTATTGTGTCAGTGCATTGTAGGTCAAGCCTTTGGCTGAAATATATTCTCTGAAACTATACGGATAGACATCTTTTTCCAAATAACGTCCGCCTAAAGTTGTAAGGAACTCACTACTGAGCATTTTGGCATTGCTGCCCGTAATATAAACACGGTGTTTGGTATCAGCCAAGCGGCGTGCGAACTTATCCCAAGAGGGAATGTTTTGCACTTCGTCTAAAAAGATATAGTGTGGCTCTTGCCCGTACATCTCAATGTGGCATTCAAGAAGTTTATTGAAGTCTTCCGAATGAAATGTATCAAATCGGTTGTCTTCAAAGTCCAGGTAGAGTATTTCGCCCCAAGACACTTGCCGTTCTATGAAATGACGTATATGCTGATACAGGACGTATGACTTACCGGCACGGCGGACTCCCACAAAGGCATAGTTCATGTCATCATCGACTTGATAACTCGGTCGAGTCATGATTTGGTAATTCTGTACATCTTTTTTTTGGTCTTTCAGTACAGACTTCAGCAGTTCCTTGTCCATCTTTTCAATTCAACTGTATAAATCATTTATATTTTTTCCAATGCCATTGGATAAAACCGGCTGCAAAATTACAATATTTTTTCATCTACACATAAAAACAGGCGAAATATTTCCGTCATTCCTAATTCTTTTTAAACCCTTAAACTCTTATTTCCTAATAATATACTCCACCTTATCCGGCAGATAGAGTATCACCTCCGTGTCGTCCTTCGTCACCTTGACTGCGGGGTCGGGATGCTCTTCACCGAGAGGGCCGAGGATTGCCTTTGCGGAAGCGATGGCGGCGAGGGCTTGTGTCTTGATGGCATCAATTTCATGTATGCTGGTAGCCGCATTGATAGCAGTTTCTGCAGTGGCGGCAATGGCTTTCATATTGTCGTTGTCGGTGTCGGAAATTGCTGCATTGATGGCTGCAATAGCAGACTCTTTTATGCTGGTGGTGACATCTTTCACTAATGCATATCGCTTTCCATTCAAATAAAGTGAGATATCGTAATCGCTTGCGTGCAATATTTCGGTCGTAGGAGGATCATTGTTATCTGCGTAAATGGCGAGTGTAGTAGCCACCTTGATGTTTGAGCCAGAACCTCTATCGCCACCACCGATACCAGCACCACCAAATTCTCCACCTTTTGCATCAATCATGCCACCATTTATTGTGATGTTTGAGCCAGAAGCATAAGCTCCTCCACCGATGCCAGCACCACCATTTCCACCGTTTGCCGTGACCTTACCGCCATTGATGATGATGTTAGAGCCAAACTGGCTATCTCCTCCACCGATACCAGCACCAAGTATTCCGCCATTTGCCGTGACAGTACCGCCATTGATGGTGATGTTTGAACCAGAAAAACCATCTCCTCCACCGATACCAGCACCATATTTACCGCCTCTCGCAAACAGCTGACCAGATTGAGCTATTTGACCATAAATGGTGAGTGAGTTGCTGCCAGATACGGTGATGCCAGCTTGATCTTCTCCTCCAGTTGCTGTGAGTTTCGCCCCATCCGCGAGGATGAGGTGAACGTCACCTTTGCAGGTGATACTTCCTCTTGACACCTCGCCAGTAACCACATACCAGCCAGCATTCAAAGTTCCGGTTTCGTTAGTAACTACGGTGGCTGTGACCGTTTTTTGTTGCCCATCGGCATCGATGTAATTGACAGATTGTGTCTCCTGAGCCCACGCGCCGATGCCGAGTGTCAGGGCGATGATTGATAAAAAGAGTTTGCGCATATTTGTTTTAATTTTATTTGTTAATCTATTTCGTAATTATCTTTTCTGATTTAGTAATGGTTACTAAAAATGTAATTGCATTATTTTTCCAAATGTTCTTGCAAAAGTTAAGCAATGTGTCACGGGACAAGCCATGTTCTATAGTTTGACGTACATAAAATAAGGGGATGTCAGGATCTGCATTATAGAAATGGTCGATGATATAGCGGTGATGTCCCCACGGAACGCTAAACAGTTGCTCTAAAGAAATGCCCACAGATTGTGGGTGGTTTGGGCATGAAGAATTGCCCACAAGTTGTGGGTGATTTTCAACCACATGATAATAAGTCAGATAAAAACGTTTCATGTAATTTAGATTTGTGACAGAAAATCCCTTAGCAGAAGGGAATTGCCGCTTCAGATCCAAACTGATGCGTTCCAAAATGCCATCCCCATATACGCTCTCTAATTTCATTCGGACAATATCTTTCCCCAACGACCAATAAAAGCGTAGCATTTCACGATTTATTTTGACTGCGGCTTTTATTTGACTTGAACGATAGCGTTCTATTATTTGCCCAATCCAAGAGAGGTAACTTTCATCTACTTTTTCGAGTGTTGCCATAATTCAAAAACTTTTTCCTAATTATGCAAGAAAACCAGAAAAATATTTATTTATATTTTTCGATTGTTTCTGCTATTCAAACAATGTTGTCAGATCCATTTGAAAGAATGTTTCAAACGGAATGCCATCCGTCCCGGCAACAAAAGAGCGGCATCGGCATTAAAAACAAAACTGGGAAACTCCAGAGACCGGCACACCTGCTCCACCAATGTAGATTTACCTACCTGACGAGGACCCGCAATCACTTGCATTTTGTTTTTCGGCTCTAACAAGCGTTCACGAACAATAGTATAAAACGGACGAATGTACATTACAAATTACTCAAATCTATAAAACATTTTACTCAAATTCGGCCGCAAAGATACCTCTTTTTCACCAACACACCCAAATCTTTTTTGCAAAAAACGGAACCTTTAGTCGTTAGTCTTTAGTCTTTAGTCGTTAGTCTGTTGACCCTAAAAACTAAAAACTAAAAACTAAAGACTAAAAACTAAAAACTTTATTCCATTTTCCTGAACTCCACTTTCTCGGGGCTGTAGAGCCTGATGGTCGTTGTGCCTTTCGTGACATCCACCGCGGGGCAGTCCTTGCAAGGTTCGCCCATCTCGCCGAGGCCGGAAGCATATGCAGATTTAAGTGCAGCTATGGCAGCGAGGGCCTGTTCTTTGATGGCGTTTATCGTCTCAACAGAGGTAGCCGCGTTGATAGCGTTGATGGCATTGGTGGCAATGGCTATGATATCCTCATTGGTGACGCCTTCTATGGCGACGTTGATGGCATCGATAGCGTCCTGTTTCGCACTTGTCTTATCATCATTCACTATTACATATCGTAATGCTACAATATAAGGTGCAATATCATTGTCGGTATGTGATATTTCGTTTGTCGGAGGGGTCGTGTTGTCTGAGTAAACGGTGAGTGCAGCAGCCACGCGAATATTAGAGCCGGAACCCCTTATTCCGCCACCGATACCGGCACCGTCTTCTCCTCCGTTTGCCGTAACTTCACCGCCATTGATGGTGATGTCGTAACCCGATTGTTCAAATCCGCCACCGATACCGGAAGCCATGTTGCCGCCAGTTGCCGTTACTACGCCTCTGTTGATGATGATATTATAACCGGCGCCTCTGTCTCCGCCGCCGATACCGGCACCACAGTCTCCACCGGTTGCCATAATAATACCGCCGTTGATGGTGATGTTCGTGCCGGAGCCTTCAAATCCGCCACCGATGCCGGCACCTTGGGATCCGCCCTTTGCAATCAGTTGACCGGTTTGAGCGGTCTGACCATAGATGGTGAGGGAGTTGCCGCCACCGGATACGGTGATACCGGCTTGATTATTACCTCCTGTCGCCGTGAGTTTCGCACCGTCGGCGAGGATGAGACGGACGGCACCGTTGCAGGTGATATTTCCCCTTGACACTTCGCCCGTGACCACATACCAGCCCGCATTCAAAGTTGAGGTCTCGCTTGTGATTTCAGTAGTTTTAATGCTTTGTTCCTGACCATTCGCGTCAATATAAGGTGTCGGGATAAATTCTTCATACTTGGCATATACCGAGATGTCGTCGTCAAGCACCGTGGCAGTGTAGGTCAAACCACTTACGCCATTAGTTATCTTGTTTTCAAAGGTGCTTTCCTTGTAGAAACCGATGAACTCGTAATTATCGGCAAAACGGTCAGCCGCGGTGAAAGTGACTTCGGTTTCGGCAGCGACCCTGTCACCACTTGCAAACTGTGGGATGACGGTGATATATTCGCCGTATGTGACTATGCCCCCCCCTGTGGGATTCTGACAGTTGCATAACGTTTGCCGGCCAAATCGCCTGCGATGTCGGTTGTGGCGGTATGGGCAATCACCGTTGTGGGAGGATTGTCGTTACCGGCTCGTACGATGAGTTCGGGAACCACGAAGATGTCAGAGCCGGAGCCTTTATATCCGCCACCGATGCCGGCACCACCGAAACCATCGCCTCCTTTTGCTGTAACCGTGCCGCCGTTGATGGTGATGTAGGAGCCAAAACAATAATATCCGCCACCGATGCCGGCACCGTTATTTCCACCTGTTGCCGTAACCACACCACCATTGATGGTGATGTAGGAGCCAAAACCAGTAGATTCGCCACTGGCGTTAGATTTCTTCCCTCCACCGATGCCAGCGGCATCGCTTCCACCAGTTGCAGTGACCGTACCGTCATTGATTATGATGTGAGAGCCAGAACCGTCCAATCCGCCGCCGATGCCGGCACCAGAATTGTCACCGTTTGCGGTGACAGTTCCGCCGTTGATGGTGATGTTTGAGCCGTTTCCCATTCCTCCACCGCCGATGCCGGCAGCAGAGAGTCCCCCGCTTGCTGTTACCGTACCGCCATTGATGGTGATGTCAGAGCCGGAACCGCCTCCGCCGCCGCCGATGCCGGCACCATTACCTCCACCATTAGCGGTAACAATTCCGCCATTGATGGTGATGTTTGAGCCAGAACCTCTATCTCCGCCGCCGATGCCGGCAGCGTCGCGATCACCGTTTGCAATCAGCTTGCCCGATTGAGCGGCTTGGCCATAGATGGTGAGGGAGTTGCCTTCGCCTGATACAGTGATACCGGGTACATTATCCCATCCCGTAGCCGTGAGTTTGGCATCATCGGCGAGGATAATGTGGACGTCACCATTGCAGGTGAGCGGTCCGTGATTCTCATCACTGCCACGAACCACATACCAGCCCGCATTTAATGTGTTGTCTGCGATTTCGCCAGCGTCAACGAGTTTTTCCTGACCGTCAGCATCGATGTAAGGGACGGAAGAATGTTGTCTGTACTTGGCATATACCGAGATGGCGGCTTCATTTACCGTGAGGGTATAGACATAACCGCTCACGCCTTCGGTGATAGGGGTGTCGAAAGTGCTTTCTTTGTAGAAGCCAAGGAACTCATAGTAAGAATCATCAACAACAGCCGAACGGTCAGCTGCGGTGAAAGTATAGGTGCCGTATGCCACATTAGTTCCACTTTCAAATTCGGGGCTGACGGTGATATGTTCGCCGTATGTGATGATTATAGGTTCGGCGGTTACGTATTGTTTGCCATTCAGAGTGCTGGCGAGGTCGGCACCGGTGTTGGGAATCACCGTTGTAGGAGGATTGTTGAAATTGTCGGCTTTCACAAGGAGGGTGGCAGCTATTATGATGTTAGAGCTGGGACTTTCCAATCCGCTGCCACCGATGCCGGAAGCGCCTGATCCGCCGTTTGCCGTAACTTTACCGCCGGTGATGGTGATGTTTGAACATAAACATGAACCATCCGGCAAGCCCGATCCGCCGCCGATGCCAGCACCACTGTTTCCACCGGTTGCTGTTACTGTACCGCCGGTGATGGTGATGTAAGAACCTAAACCACCCGTCGTGCCAGCCGATCCGCCACCGATGCCAGCACCACTGTTTCCACCGGTTGCGGTTACATTACCGCCATTGATGGTGATATGGGTACCATTACCACCATTTCCGCCACCGATACCGGCACCATTTTGCCCACCGGTTGCGGTAACTATACCGCCGTTGATGGTGATATTTGAGCCGTTGCCGAAGTGGTTGCCGTGCCATCCGCCACCGATGCCGGCAGCCCATTTCCCACCAATTGCTATCAGTTGGCCCGATTGAGCGGCTTGCCCATAGACGGCGAGGGAGTTGCCGTCGCCGGAAACCTGAATGCCGGGAGTGTAGCCGGTGTCACTTCCTCTCGCGGTGAGTTTCGCGCCGTCGGCGAGGATGAGATGGACGGCACCGTTGCAGACCGCACCTTTTGCGAGAGTGATGTCAGCACCTTGCACTACATACCAGCCGGCAGACCATGTGACCCGCTCGGAGGCATTCATGATTATAAAAACATTGTCGGCCGTTTGTGCTTGCCCGTTGGCGTCGATATACGCCACATTGTCGATTGTCGGCGGGGTCAGCGGCGAATTTGAATAAGTCAACACATCGCCGTCGTAGCCGTAGTAAACAGTTCCGTGGCTGTTGTCCAGCACAGGGAAGTTGTCGGTGCCTAATGTCTGGAACCATTTCTGTGTGCCGCCCGTCACGCCGTTATTGAGTTGGTAGCACACCTCACCGGAAGCGAAGGCTGCGGCGTCTTTCGCGTCTGAGTTTGTTATTACAGGATTAT
>X431_Quagga__coassemble_174_pt1 | contig 12782 bp, 11 predicted proteins | sample X431_Quagga__metabat2_low_PE_006 | metagenome-assembled genome bin X431_Quagga
GTTTAACGTTGTTTTCAACATTAATTTGTAATATATAAAATTGATAATCAATTTATTAAATAGTTATCAACAATATCTTATTAATGTTCAAATTTTTTTTTTTATTTTAAAAATTATAAAACATTCAAGTGTTCGAGGAGTATTTTGGTGCCGATAAGGATGAGTATCACGCCGCCTGTTATTTCGGCAGGCTTTGAATAGCGTGAGCCGAAGAAGTTACCGATGGCGACGCCGCCAAAACTGAAGATGAAAGTTGTCACACCTATTATTAATATGGAAATCCAGATGTTTACTTGCAGGCAGGCGAACGACACTCCGATGGCCAAGGCGTCGATGCTGGTGGCGACGGCAAGCAGAAACATTGTCTTGAAGCCTGTCGTTGAGTCATTGTTGTCCGATTCTTTTTCCGCTACGGCCTCACGGACCATATTTGCTCCAATCAGCAGCAGCAGTCCGAAGGCGATCCAATGGTCGATATTCACTATCAGCCGCTCGAACTGCGCTCCCAAACAAAATCCTATGAGTGGCATGAGAGCCTGAAAACCGCCGAACCAGATGCCGCAAATGATAGCAGTCTTGATGGAAAACTTCTTGGTTGCCAAGCCTTTACATATAGAAACTGAAAAAGCGTCCATTGAAAGCGCGATGCCGATGCCTAAAAGTGTCAGAAAATCCATGTTCTTATTTTTGAGTTGCAAAATTAATAATTTTACATTTGCCGATAATTTTGTTCATGAAAGAATTTAATCTTAAATTTTTCGTAAAACACTAACACTTTTAGGGTTTTAGGAATTGCCATTTTGAATTATTGTCATAATTTTGCAAAAAATTCATTTTATGAAATGCAAAAATGACAATGGTCAAGTCCTGAAAAATACGATGGCGATATTGATTTCAATATTGTCGGTGTTTCAACTTGTTTCATGTTCAAAAAACAAACCCCTCTCCCCTACCCAAAAATCAATTGTTTATCTTAATAATCAATCATTTAACGAAAGACTTTACGATTCAAAACTGTCGTTGAAATACGCTGATTCGGCACTCTTTCTTCTTTATCAAGATTCGACAAATTTGATTGAAAATGCATCTGATTTTTATTATAGTAATGTTGCAAGAGCTTTAAATTCAAAGGCTTATGAAAATTTTCTTCTTTCAAATTTTGAAGAAGCAAAGAAAAACATTGAAGACATCAATTCTATTAAAAAATCTTATCCGAATAAAAAAGCCGAGCTGACGATTTCGAAGATTACGGAAGCGAAGATGCTCATGCGGCTTCGTATTTCATGGGATGCCGAGGAACTTTTAAAGTCGGGAAGCGTCCACAAACATTGCGACGACACGATTTGCAGATGGGCGCAAGGTCAGTTTTACATCACCAAATTGTTTTTGAATTGCTTTTACCGTGACGGAAAATATCAGTATTTCGAGTTGAAGAAAACACTTTCTGAAATTGAGAAAGAAGATGTTTTTCAACGACTTACGGTTGATGAAACGCAGACGTATTCACTTTATTACGCACTTATGGAATCGTACAGGATTCTGTCGAGGGTATCTGAATTTTATCAGAATGAAGAAGAAAAAAATGTGATTTACCTAAAGAAATCCATTTCGTATTTGAAGAAAAGTTTCGAATTGATGGTTGAAAATGAAAGAGTCAGCAAATACGACCTTGCAAATAACTTTCAGACTTTGGCCGGAACGGTAAATGACTTTAGAAAAACGGCTGACACAACTTTCATTATTGAAGATTTGAGAAATATAATGTTGATTCTCAATGATAACAAAGAAAAATTCGGCATAGATTACAATATTCCTGACAATTTTTGTGACATTGATTTTGTGATGAACATGCTTCTTCACGCCGACAGAATTTTCCGCGAAATAGAAAATCCTTATCAGATAATTGCTTCAAAATCAATGGTTGCCGATTTTTACATTATGAATGGCTTCAATGAAAAGGCGCGCCCGTTTCTGCTTAACGCCTTGAATTACATGGATTCCATTGACAAAGCAGAGCGCAAGGACATGCCAAACCGTTTCAAGTTCAGGAACACCACTTCCAAAATGGCGGAAAGGGTTTATAACGGACTTATCAAGACCCAGGCCTCTGAAGACCCTGAGGTTATATTAAAATGGTTTTCGCTTTACCAGTCGGAGATTCACAAGGCTTTTGAAAAAGAAAAATATGACTTCAACTACATGGAAATCAGTAATGTGGAACGGGAAAACGAAGTTAAAATGATATATCTTGTCATTTCCGTGCTTTTGCTTTTTGTAATTTCTGCAATATTGTTTGTGTTTTTCAACTATGCTCATCGCAAAAACAAACTCTTGAAGAAGCAGAAAGAGCTTGACCTTGAGCGTATTGCCAATGTTGAGACATGTCTTTCTATTTTCCGTCATGACATGTCGCCGTTCATCACTTTTTTGCAGCGTGAAAATCTGCCTGAAGAAATTCGGCGTGACGCTCTTAACAAATTGATTGTCACGTTGAAAAACACAATGAGATGGATAAATCTCTCGACACCAAACGGACTTCCTTTCAAGAAAACGAATTTTGTGTTGAACGAGGTTTTTGAAGCCGTTACAAAAGGAATAACCGAGCCGAATGAGAAGGTGAAATTGTTTTTCAGTCCCGCGCCATGCTGCGTTTGCGGCGATAAAATTCTGATAGAGATTCTTCTTAGAAATCTGATTAACAATGCGTTGCAACATACGACAGAAGGCTATGTAAGAATTTATGCCGAAAAATACGAACATAACGAAGATTTTGTGAAGATAACTGTTGAGGACACTGGATGTGGCATTCCACAGGAACAGCTTGACAAGATTTTCCGTTCCGACAAGTTCATAGAATCGGAAAACTCGGCCGTCACGGGCCATCACGGGTTCGGACTTATGCTTTGCGCTTATATAATAAAGAAACATGATGACGAGACAAAACGAGGATGTAAGATATGGGTTGAGTCGGAAGTCGGAAAAGGAACGAAGATACATTTTATCATTGAAAAAAACGAAAAATAACTGACGTATTATGCGAGACTATATCAACTTAATTATCATTGACGACGAGTCATTAATCAGAAAATCAATTGCATACGAGTTTATGCACAACAAACAGACTATCACTGTTTCGGCAAAAGACGACACTGCCATCACCAAGGAGATCCGTCTTCTCGCCACATTCGGGACGAAGCGCGAACTCTTTGATTATCTTGATAATCCAGAAAATGAGAAGCCAGATTATGCTCTTGTGGATATGCAGTTTCCGAGTCCTGCCGAGCCTACCGGCGGAATTACTCTGACGAAAGAGATTCTCGGCGGAGGCTACACAAACCAAGACGGTGATGAAATAAAGATTGTCATCATCACATCGCGTTTTGACTATCCTTCGGAAGACGAGATAAACCGTGACCAGAAAATAAAGGAGATAAACCGCGTCATCGTTGACTCTCTTGAGGCTGGCGCAAAGGCTTTTGTGAGCAAAAACGCAACAGAAGGTTTTGAAATTGAGAATTTCACACGCTCGATTGCATGTCTCGAACGCGGTGAAAAATATTATTTCAACCATCCTGTGTTGCAGACATTGGTGGAGTCGGCGCAAGATAACGTATTGCAGAATATCAACACTTTGAATCAACGTAAAAATTACGATTTAGACCCGCGGGAAATGCAGATTCTCATCGGACTTGCACGTGGTGAAACGGCGATACAGATTGCAAACAGAATTTACGGAAGAGCAGACGATGCGCAAATAAAGTCAGTCCAAAATCTGCAACGTGCTATTTCTGAACGTATTAACAATGGCGACAACAAGGCGTCGGCTCTCGTGGCAAAGGCGATTTTCTTAGGCATATTGACTGAAACAGAAGTCTATAAAAAGTGAAAATGTAAGTTTTCGTTAAGTTGGTTTTTTATACCGTTAACTTATTTTTTCGGAAACAATTAAAGTATCAGAAAATTGTGTATTTTTGCAGACTTATTAAGTTAAATTTTTCACAATCGTATGAAGAAAATATCAATATTTATCATAATGTTGTTTTTGGCTATGAATGTCAGTTCACAGTCAGGTTTTTCCCTTTCTGTGTTTGGCGGAGTCAATGGAAGCGGCGTTAAAATCAAGGACGATGTTTATAATATGCAAGGCTATACGAAAATGAAAGCAGGCTTTGCGGCAGGTCTGAAAGTTCAATATGAGTTAAGAAAGCCATTGCTCGTTGAAGTACAGTCTTTCTACAACAGATGCAGTTATGGCATTACAGTTCCGAACACGAATATGATGAAAAATGTTGATTTCTATATGGATTTCATCTCTGTGCCCGTATTGGTCGGTTATAATTTTTACCTTGGTGAAAAAGAAAGTTTCAGCATTTCGCCGAAAGTCGGCGTTGTACCGAGCTTCTTTGTAAATTCCTTCGCCAGATTTGAAAAAGAGAAATACGACACGAAAGTTGACAATAAAGTTGACTGGCGCATAATGCTCGAACTCGAATTTTCATGGAAAATAAACAATCTCATAAGCGTCTTCATGGATTTGGACGGAAGAGCCGGCTGGGACATCATCACATATTCAAACATTTCAGATATTGTTGATAATTATTCAGCTCCCGGAGTTAGGAATTACGTGCTTTCCGGAAACGTCGGCGTGAAGTTCAAACTCACAAACCGCGAACAGGAAGTTTACGAGTTTTATTAAAATTTATTGACAATTGAAAATGAAGAGACTTGTTGTAATTTTACTCTTGGCGGTCGCTGCCATCAATGTTGAAGCTCAGGAAGATTTTGTCATTCCGGCCTTAGGGGGCAATTTCAGCGGGATGATTTTCGGAAACGACAAGTATGATCTGAAAAGTCATTCAATGCTGAAAGGCGGTTTCGTCGGCGGTGTCAGATACCAGCACCAGTTCAAGAAACCATACATCATTGAAACCGCGTTGACATACAATGAGTCTGGTTATATTTTGAACAATTTGGACGAGTTGGAGAAATTTTTGAAATATCCTTTGGATAAGATAAATTTCAAATTCAATTATGTATCAGTGCCTTTGATGTTCGGCTACCGTTTTGGCAGAGCTGACAGGAAGTTTTCGGTTGCTCCGAAAATCGGTGTTCAGTTTGGTTATTTGGCATCGTCGAAGATGAAGTATGTTTACAATGGTGAGCCATACAAGGAGGAGTTTGACACCAAGAACAAGTTCGATTTTGCTGAGGTGTGCGAGGTGGAGTTAAGCTGGGTGTGGGGCAAACGGGTTCGTTCGTTTCTGAGTGTGGCGCAGCGTTATAGTTTCACGAATCTCAATTCCGGCGATGAAGATTTGATTGACATGGGTGAAGTGAAGATGCACAATATCCAGTTCAGTGTCAATGTGGGATTGAGGATAAAGGTCAACAAGATGCGGAAATCAATATTTGATTAATAGTATTCGTCAATAAATCTAAAAAACAAGCCTCCGCGGGATTTCCTGCGGAGGCTTTCTCTTATCTCTACTCCCTACTCTCTTAACTGATTAATCTCCAAGAGTTGCGACCATGACGGCCTTGATAGTGTGCATGCGGTTCTCGGCTTCGTCGAACACGATGGAGTTCTTGCCTTCGAACACTTCTTCAGTGACTTCTATACCGTCGAGGCCGAACTGTTTGTTGACGTCGCGGCCAACCTGCGTTTCGAGGTTGTGGTAAGCCGGCAGGCAGTGCATGAACTTGCAGTTCGGGTTGCCTGTCATCTCCATCATCTGTTTGTTGACCTGGTAAGGACGGAGGAGGTTGATTCTCTTTTCCCAGACCTCAGCCGGTTCGCCCATTGATACCCAGACGTCGGTGTAGATGAAGTCGCAGCCTTTCACGCCTTTTTCAACGTCATCGGTGACTGTCACTGTTGCGCCTGTTTCTTTTGCTATTTCCTTACAGGTGTCGATGAGGTCCTGTGCCGGCCACAGTTCTTTCGGGGCGACGATACGGACGTCCATGCCCATCTTCGCGCCGCCGACCATGAGTGAGTTACCCATGTTGAAGCGGGCGTCACCGACGTAAGCGTATGAAACCTGGTTGAGAGGTTTGTCAACGTGTTCCTGCATTGTGAGGAAGTCGGCGAGGATCTGTGTCGGGTGAAATTCATTGGTGAGGCCGTTCCATACCGGCACGCCAGCGTATTTGGCGAGTTCCTCGACTGTCGCCTGTGCGAAGCCGCGGTATTCGATGCCGTCGTACATGCGGCCGAGGACGCGTGCTGTGTCTTTCATCGATTCCTTGACGCCGATCTGTGAGCCTGTCGGTCCGAGGTAGGTGACGTGAGCGCCCTGGTCGTAAGCGGCGGTCTCGAAAGCGCAACGTGTACGTGTTGAGGTCTTTTCGAAGATGAGGGCGATGTTCTTGCCCTTCAAAGTCGGCTGTTCCGTTCCTGTGTACTTTGCGGTCTTGAGGTCAGCAGCGAGTTTAAGGAAGAATTTAATTTCCTCTGGTGTGAAGTCCAAAAGCTTCAGAAAGTTTCTGTTTCTAAGGTTAAATGCCATGATTTTTAATATTTTAATAAGTGATAATTCTTTTGAAATTTTCTGCAAAAGTAATGTTTTTTTCAATGTGAAAATAGTTAAAAATATATGTGGAAAAAATTTTTAAAATAAATGTTGCAGGTTTGAAAAAAAGCAGTACTTTTGCACCCGAAATCAACGATGCATCCTTAGCTCAGTTGGTAGAGCAATTGACTCTTAATCAATGGGTCCAGGGTTCGAATCCCTGAGGATGTACAAAAGCGATGGCGATAAGAGTCGCCGTCGCTTTGTTTTTTCACATTTATTGGATGTATTCATAGTTATAATTGTTGTTCATCAGCATAGTACCGAAACGCCAACAAATGTTACATGAAGAATTAAATATTTTTTAATTCAAAGTCATAATTTTCCTAACTTTGCAGCCTCAATAATTTAAAAAATTAAGTTCAACTACAACCGCGTAACGGTTGCATATCAGTAACATAACTATAACCATGAAGAAGATCTTTTTGACTTTAATCGTATCCGTCATGTTCATCGGCAAAGTGCGTGCCGAAGGCATGTGGATACCGCTCCTCCTCCAGAGAAACGAGAAGGAGATGCAGGAGATGGGCATGAGAATCAGTGCCGATGACATCTACTCGATGAACCACAGCTCGATGAAAGACGCTGTCGTGCTGTTCGGCGGCGGCTGCACCGGCGAACTCGTCAGCGACCAAGGGCTGCTCCTGACAAACCACCACTGCGGTTACGGCTGGATACAACGCCACTCCACCGTCGAACACGACTACCTCACCGACGGCTTCTGGGCCATGACACAAAAAGAAGAACTCGCCTGCCCCGGCCTCACCGCCACAATGATGAAGGAAATGCGCGACGTCACCGAGAAGATACTCTTCAACGTGACACCCGACATGACCGACGCACAACGCGACAGCACCGTCAAGGCCAACACGAAACGTCTGACAGAACTGATGCAGAAAGAGACAGAATACGAAGTCACAATAGAGCCGTTCTACGAAGGAAATCAATTCTTTGCAATATATAACGAGGTCTTCAAAGACGTCCGCATGGTGGGCGCGCCTCCGTCAAACATCGGCAAGTTCGGCGGCGACACCGACAACTGGGTATGGCCGCGTCACACCGGCGACTTCTCGGTCTTCAGGATCTACGTCTCCCCGGAAGGGAAGCCTGTCGAATACAACGAGAACAACGTCCCTTACAAGCCTGACTATCACTTCACCATCTCGCTGAAAGGCGCGAATGAAGGCGACTTCACCTTCGTCTTCGGCTATCCGGCACGCACGACGGAATACCTCCCTTCGGTGGCCGTAAACCAAGAGGCTAACGTGGTATATCCCGCCATCGTTGACCTCCGCGGACAGATTCTCGACATCTATAACAAATATCAGGAGAAAGACCCGAAGGTGCGCATCCAATATGCCAGCAAACACGCCGGCCTCGGCAACGGCTGGAAAAAATGGATGGGCGTCACCGAAGGCATACGCAGCTTCCACGGCGTCGAAAGGAAACAGGCCTTCGAGGAGTCGTTCATGGAATGGTGCTACAAGAGCCGCAGCCGCGCCCCTTACATGAACCTGCTGAAAAATTTCAACGAGGTATATGGCGACTTCGAGAAATACCGCATGGCTTACACTTACTTCGCTGAAGCCGGCCTGTCGATAGAACTCATTGAGTTCGCGGCTAACTTCAGGGCACTTGCAAAAGTCACGAAAGGCACTCCGAAAGAAGATATTGAAGAGATTATCAACGAATTACGCGATTCATCGAAGTCGTTCTTCAAAGATTATTACCAACCCATCGACGAGGAGGTGACGGTGGCGATGCTCACGGCTTACCGCAACGCGCAGCCTGCCGACTTCCGTCCTTCACTGCTGAATGACATCGACTCGAAGTACAAAGGCGATGTCAAGGCTTACGTCAGTTACCTTTTCGGAAAGACGATGTTCGTTTCGGAAGAGAAGGTGAACAGACTTCTTGACAACTTCAAAGTCTCGGACGCAAAGAAAATAGAGAAGGACCCGGCCATTCTCGCTTTTGAGAACATGCGTTCATTCTACATGGAAAATGTGAGGGACAATTATGTCGCCTGCAACAAGCAGATCAACTCGCTGCGCCGCGTCTATATGGAAGGCCAGATGAAGATGATACCTGAGGTGTTCCCGGAAAGGAACATGTATCCCGACGCGAACTTCACGTTGAGGGTGACTTACGGCAAGGTCGGCGGCTTCAAGCCGAAGGACGGCGTCAACTACAAACACTTCACCACGCTCGACGGCATCATGCAGAAGGAGAACCCCGACATCTACGACTACGTCGTGACCGACAGGCTACGTGAGCTGTACGAGGCGAAGGACTACGGCCGTTACGCCGACGCCGACGGCACGATGCACGTCGCCTTCATCGCGGGCAACCACACGACAGGCGGCAACAGCGGCTCGCCGATTTTGAACGCCGACGGTCATCTGCTCGGCCTCAACTTCGACCGCACGTGGGAAGGCACGATGAGCGACCTCATCTACGACCCGTCGATATGCAAGAACATCAGCGTTGACATACGCTACGTGCTGTTTTTGATTGACAAATACGCGGGGTGCACACGGCTCATCGATGAAATGACAATCACCACGAAGTAATCACCACGAATAACACGAATCTAACGAATTAATTAAGCACATGGACATAGAAACCGCGTAGCGGTTGCATATCCGTAACATGGTAGAACAAAACAACAATACGATTTCCGGGCGGATGCTCTCGTGCGTCCGCTCTGCCACTCCGGGCGCGCTGAAGACGATATGGTGGCTCGTGAAGATAATGACCGGCGTGTCGTTCGGCATCATGCTCATGCAATACTTCGGCGTCATCGACGTGATTTCGAGGTGGCTGACGCCTGTCTTCTCGAGCTTCGGGCTTCCGGGTGAGGCGGCTCTCGCCTACGTCTCCGGCTATTTCGTGAACTGTTACACCGCCATGGCGGTGATGACGACGCTGAATTTCGACATGCGTGCCGCCACTATCCTGGCGGTGATGGTGCTCTGCTCGCACAACATGATTGTCGAGACGACGGTGCAGCACAAGACCGGCTCTTCTTTCGCGAGGATGGTGATTGTCAGGACGTTGTCGGCGTTCCTTTTGGCTTTCGTTTTGAACAGGATAATGCCCGGACAGTTCGGGGTCGGCGCATCGGAGGTCGTCTCGGCGGAGAATGTCACTTTTGTGGAAATGCTCAGAGGCTGGGCGTTGCGCACCCTGAAGACCGTCGGCCTGATGATTGTGTTGGTTTACGCTTTGACGTTGCTGCAAAGAATCTTGAAGGAGTTCGGCGTCATCGAAGCCATTGCGCGTTTTCTGAAGCCGGTGATGCTTTTCTTCGGGCTTCCGCCGCGCACGGCGTTCCTCTGGCTGATAGCCAACACCTTAGGTCTCGCATACGGTGCCGCCATCATGATTGACGAGGCGGAACAAGGCACGACGACGAAAGAGGAGAACGACCTCCTGAACCATCACATCTGCGTGTCGCACAGCAACCTCGAAGACCTGCTTCTCTTCACCGCCATCGGCGGCAGTTTCCTGTGGATGCTCCTCTCGCGCTGGGCGATGTCGCTGCTTTTGGTATGGGAGAGAAAGTTAGAGAAGAGGCTGAGGTGAGATTTCATTTCAGTTTCCCGATAATTTCTTCTTTGGAGAAATTCAAAATCGAGAACGCGAACCAACGCTTCCCCAAGTCTTTCAACGATGCTCCGAGATGATATATTTCATCATCGATGATTAGAAAACGGTCGTGAGATTTGTTGAAGTTTTTTATTGTAATCGGTTGATATTGTGAGTTGTATCTTTCCAAATCAAGTTTGAACTGATTTGAGATTTTAGAAGTGTAAATTGTGACATCGACATTTTCGTTTCTTTTTGAGAGGATATTCAGGACACTTTCGTCAACGTAATTGTCGATGAGAATGATTTCTTTCTGTGCTTTTTTGATTAGGTTTGAAACAAAGACGTATGCGTCGAAGATTTGTCCGTCGAAGAAGATGCCTTCTTTCGGATTCGTTCTTCCTTCATCAAGGCGTTGAAAAAGCTCCTCGATTTTCTGGTCGGAATATTGTTGGTGGCTTTGCATTTCAATTTGCAGGTGTTCCATTTTTTTCTGGCTTTGAACTATTTCAAGTTGGTTGTATTCGATGTTCTCAATCCGTTGGAAAAGTTTTGCATTCTCGTTGATGAAATGCCTCATCCCGACGAAGGCCCGCATGATTCTGATGTTGGCTTCGATGGCGGTCGGTGAGTGCAGAACGCTGCTCAGCATGGCGACACCTTGCTCCGTGAAGGCGTAAGGGAGATAACGTCTGCCACCATAGTTTTCCAAACTTGAGGTCGCAATTTGCGACCTCAAGTTTAAGGTCGCAATTTGCGACCTTAAACTTTTACACTCATCCCATGTCAGCTGGAACATGAAGTCTTCGGGAAAGCGTTCGATGTTGCGGACCACTTGTTCAATCAGTCGTTTCGTCTCAACACCGTACAAAACGGCCAAATCGGAATCGAGCATAACCTGTTGATTCCTAATGATTTTGATGAGATTTCTGATTGAGTTGTCGGGAATCATCAGGCTTGAGGTGCGTGCTTTTATCACGTCCTCGGCCCATGTTTTGAACTGATTGATGCTCGAAGATTTCACCCGGTTTCCGACGGAAACAATAATTTCAAGGTTAAAATAATCGATTGATCTTTCGATTTTTCTGTCTCCTTCCTGCTGAACTGTTCGGAATTTCCGAACAGTTCGAGCCTTGTCAAACCCGCCGTTTTTAATAATTTTTCTGATGTGTTCACTGATGTTTGATTTGCTTGAATCAAACAAAACTACCATCTGCGCCTGCGTGAGCCAGACCGTCCCGTCTTCAAAAACGACCTCGATTTTCTTGGAGTCGTTTGTCTGAAAAATAATTATTTCCTTATTCATAAATGTTGGTTTTTAGTTGTTTACGAAAAATGGCTGCCAAACGGCCGTCGTGAGACGACATCATCTGACAACCATTTCACCCGAGCCGCAAAAATACGGATTATTTTTCAGATAAGAACGGGATTTTTTGATGTTCATTTCATACTCTTTCTTGGCCTTGAGAAGCTTGTCGTAGCAGTCGCCGACTTACCCAGTGACCTCGAAGACTTTCTGCTTGTCGGGCGAAATCAGGATGATGTACGGACACGGTGTGGCTTGATAGACCTTCCGGAACTCATTGGATATCAATAGATGGTTCCCTCACGGTTTTAACAAACTTTCCGTCCTCAAAATACAAGTATCGATACCAAATAGTCTCTGCGTTCTCATCGTAAATATGATTCCCTAACAAGTCAACGAGAAACATTTTTTCCAATGGTTTGCAACGGTCGGTGCCATATACTTCGGAGTTTTTCACGAACAGTGGATGGTCGGTCAGTTCAATGTTTTGGCTGAAAGCACCATAAAAATAATCCACAACCACGTACAATTCCACGGATCGTTCATTGCAAAGCCGTTGCAGGTACTCTAATGGTACGCATTTTTCCGACTTGCATATTGGATCCCAAGTGTAAAGCAAAGCCCGGGGACTTTCCTCAATCATCATACGCAACTGTTCGCCCGTTATCGCATAGATCCTGCCGTCGTTTGCGACATGTCCTATAAATTCTTCCGGTTGGGTCCATACTACCAATGACTGTTCTTCTCTCGACAAGTCATCATAATGTTGCCTGACTCCCAACATTGATATTCCCAAAGACCTGCATCCAAAGAAAACGCAGGCACACAGCATTGCAACAAACCAACACTTTTTCATATTAACGCAAGGGGACTTCTGTTTTTACTTTTTCCACGCCGCCATTCTGAATTTCGCGAAGTCCGTTGAACGAAATCCAAAAGGAAACGACGCCGCAAAGTTACATATTATATTCTTATTTCCAATAATTTAGCGATAATATCTTCTTTTGAGAAATTCAAAATTGAGAATGCGAACCAACGCTTCCCCAAGTCTTTCAGCGACGCCCCGAGATGATATATTTCATCATCGATGATTAGAAAACGATCGTGCGACTTGTTGAAATTTTTAACCGTAATCGGTTGATATTGAGAATTGTATCTGTCCAAGTCGAGTTTGAACTGACTTGAGATTTTAGAAGTGTAAATTGTGACATCGACATTTTCGTTTCTTTTTGAAAGAACGTTCAGGACGCTTTCGTCAATGTAATTATCAATGAGTATAATCTCTTTCTGCGCTTTTTTGATCAAGTTTGAAA
>X431_Quagga__coassemble_175_pt1 | contig 12721 bp, 10 predicted proteins | sample X431_Quagga__metabat2_low_PE_006 | metagenome-assembled genome bin X431_Quagga
CAACACGCACCGTCGCCAACGTGCGTTCATATTTCGACAAAAACGGCGGCGAACTCCTCAAGACAGGACAGCTCGAATTCTTGTTCTCACGCAAAGCCGTGTTCCAGATTGAGTTCCCGGCCGGAATGAGCAAGGATGACCTCGAACTCGAACTCATCGATGCAGGCCTCGAAGAAATCGAAGAGACCGAAGACGGCATCTTCGCCTACGCCGACTGGACAGCCTACGGCACGATGCAGAAAGCCCTCGAAGCCAACAAGGTCAATATCATCAAGGCCAACCTCCAGCGTTTCGCCAATACTCCTGTCGCTTTCGACGATGAAGCAACGGAAAGCATCATGAACTTCATCGAAAAAGTTGAAGACGACGAAGACGTGCAGGCAGTTTACACCAACATGGAGTAAGGTCTTGTCCCGCAGATGACCCCGGATTACTAAAAAAAACAGTCGGAAGAGATTTTCTCCCGGCTGTTTTTGTTTGTGGTTTCCTGCGGAAAATCTGCGCGATGTTATATTATCCCGCAAAGGTGATAAAGCACCCTCGCCCCGACGTTGCCGTCCCACTCGGTGCCTTCGCCCGGCGAGACCTCGCAGAGGTCGAAGCCGATGATTTCTTTCTTCGATTCTTTGATTTTGTTCAGCAGATACATCAACTCCTCGTATTCCATGCCGCCAGGGACAGGCGTGCCGGTGTTAGGGCAGAGCTTCGGGTCGAGACCGTCGATGTCAACAGAGATGTAAACCTTCTCGGGAAGACAGCCGACGATTTCCGCGCAGATCTGACTCCAGTTGGCGCCTTCGTACATGCGCCGGCGGTTGTCGCGGTCGTAAAAGGCGACGACTCTTCCGTTCGACTCCTTTATTAATTGCTTCTCCTGATGGCAGTAGTCGCGGATGGCGACCTGTACGAGCTTCTCGACATTCTTGATTTTCAAAACATTATAGAATATCGAAGCGTGTGAATATCTGAAACCCTCGAACTGCTCCCTCAGGTCGCTGTGGGCGTCGATGTGTAGTATTCCGTAGTGCTCGTCCGACATGCTGAGGCATTGATGGTAGGGGAGCGGGGTGCTGTGGTCGCCGCCGAGCAGCCCGACCTTCTTTCCCTTTGATTTCCAATAGCTGATGCGTGCGCGAAGCCATGCGAACATCTGCTCGAAACCGTCCTCGATGGCTTTGTAGCGTTCCTCGTAGTCCTGCGGGTTGTCGTCGGCGTCGCCGTTTTCTATCGCTTCTATTATCTCCTCGCTCGCGGGGATGAGGCTGTCGTGAAGCTCGCGCAGCTCCTTCGGGAACTCGTCCATCCAGATGCCGCGCCGCCACAGGTCGGGGTAGTCGTGGTGACAAAGATCGACTTGCATCGAGCCGTCGAAGACCGCCGACGGGCCGTCAACAGTGCCGCGGTTGTAACTCGTTGTCAGCTCCCATTCCACAGGGATTATGATGATTTCGGCTTCCTCAGCCGTGCATGGCAGTCCGTAGATTCCTGAACCTAAGGCCGCCGCCGCATTCGGGTCAAAAGATTTATCCATTTGCTTGTGAAGTTTATAAAGTAAAAACGTGCAAAAATAATGCTTTTTTGAAAATGGAATGTGATTTTGTAAGGTTTTTGAAAAATATATCGTATTGAAAAGAAGTATCAAATATTTCACGAAGAGTCTCGTTTCGTGACAGCGTACTGTTTCCTTGTTTTAGTGAAAATAAAAAACTTTGTAACGCTTGGGAGAAATTGTTGTACAATGAAAGAAAGTCTTTTGTTGTGACTATCAAAAATATTCGTAAAATTAGTGCAATTCGTGGTGAATTTTTTTGTATTTTCGCGGCTTGAATTTCAGACTAAAAAATAAGAAAAAAATGAGCGCAATCAGAAACATTCATGCACGCCAGATCCTTGATTCTCGCGGCAATCCAACAGTAGAAGTAGATGTCATCACCGAAGACGGTATCCTCGGCAGGGCGGCTGTCCCGTCGGGCGCATCGACAGGTGTCCACGAAGCGGTGGAACTCCGCGACGGCGACAAGACCAAATTCATGGGCAAGAGCGTTTACAAGGCTGTTGACCATGTGAACAACGAAATAGCAAAGGCCATCATCGGCTACGAGGTGACAGACCAGAACGCCATCGACGCGAAGATGATAGAACTCGACGGCACAAAGAACAAAGGCAACTTCGGCGCCAACGCGATACTCGGAGTTTCATTGGCCTGCGCAAAAGCCGGCGCCATCTATACCGACCAGCCGCTGTACCGCTACATCGGCGGTATCAGCGCAAACACTCTCCCTATCCCGATGATGAACATCCTCAACGGCGGCTCACATGCCGACAACAGCGTTGACTTCCAGGAGTTCATGATTATGCCGGTGGGCGCGACATCATTCCATCAGGCAATACAGATGGGCTCGGAGATTTTCCACAACCTCAAGAACGTCCTCAAGAAAGCCGGTTATTCTACCAACGTCGGCGATGAAGGCGGCTTCGCGCCTAACCTCCGCTCAAACGACGAAGGCATCGAGGTCATCCTTCAGGCAATAGAAAAAGCAGGCTACCGCCCGGGTGAAGACGTGTTCATCGCCCTCGACGCTGCCTCTTCAGAATATTACCTTCCGGAAGAAAACGTCTATCACCTCCACAAGTCAACAGGTGAGAAACTCACTCCGGCTCAGATGGTTGACTTCTGGGACAACTGGGTCAAGAAATATCCTATCATCTCCATCGAAGACGGTATGGCTGAAGACGACTGGGACGGCTGGAAACTCATGTCAGACAAGATGGGCAGCAAGATCCAACTCGTCGGTGACGACCTGTTCGTGACGAACGTCGAACGCCTCAAGATGGGCATCGACCGCAATGTCGCTAACTCCATCCTTGTGAAAGTCAATCAGATAGGTTCGCTCACAGAGACTATCGCCGCTGTCAACCTTGCCTATCGCAACCAATATACAGCGGTCATGAGCCACCGTTCGGGCGAGACGGAGGACACGACAATCGCCGACCTCGCAGTCGCACTCAACACGGGCGAGATCAAGACAGGCTCGGCTTCACGTACCGACCGTATCTGCAAGTACAACCAGCTTATGCGCATCGAGGAGGAACTCGGCGACATGGCTTACTTCCCTGGCAAGAACCACAAATTCACCAAGTAAGAGTTTTAGGTAAAATAGGTACTTAAGGCAAATAGGGGCTGACGCGATATTTAACGTCAACCCCTATTTCTTTATAGCTAAACTCCTCAACTACCTAAAAGAAGTATTCATCCTTGAAATTCACGAAATACAGCTTCTCCTGCGTTCGTGTCACGGCGGTGTAGAACCAGCGTAAGTCGCTGGTTTGCAATGCTTCGCCTTCCGGAAAGTAAGGCGCGTCGATGAAGACGACGGGCCATTGTCCGCCTTGTGTCTTGTGGCATGTGAGGGCGTAGCCGAACTTCACCTGAAGCGCGTTGTAATACGGGTTCTGCCGCATGGCCTTGTGACGCTCGCGCCGGTCGGGGATGTCCATGTAATCCTCCTCGACGGAGCGATACAGCCTCTCCGATTCCTCACGCGTGAGGGCAGGGGAGTCGCTCGTCAAAGTCTCCATGAGTATCTTGACGGAAAGACTCGGCTCATCCTGATAGTCAGTGAGTTGTATCTCCACGTCGGCGAAATGGAAGCCGTACATCTCTTCGATGTTGTTTATCCTCATCAACTCGATCATGTCGCCGTTGGCGATGAAACTTATCTTCTGGCTCTCATCGGTCCAGAAGTAGTTGTTTTTCACGACCATGAGCTTGTCGCCGGTGGCAATCTCTCCGTCTTCCTGAAGCACCCTGGCGCGTATGGCCTGGTTGAACATGTTGGCGCGTCTGTTGCTGCGGCATATCACCACGGCCTCGTTGCTCGTCTTGCCGTTGAAACATTGCTGCAGCAGCTCCTCAAAGTCCTGCGGGTCAATGCGTTGAATGTCGGTGAAGCCTTGGGTTATGAAAAGCGGGAGCGAGGTGTCGTCATCGTTAAGTCGTTTGCGCAGCTCGGTGGCGTTGTACAGTATCCCCGATTGAAGCGCCTGGCGCATCACCTCGGTCATCTCGAAGGAGGCGACGGTGAGGCTGAAGCTGTGTCTGAGCACGTTGATGTCGTTGGCCGGGCTGATGTCGGTGCCGACGGGCGGCAGCTGCGCCTTGTCGCCGATGAGGAGGAGCCGGCAGTTCTCGCCGCTGAACACAAATTCTATCAGGTCGTCGAGGAGAGAGCGTCCGTTGCCGGAGGTCTCGTCGGAGATCATCGAGCATTCATCGACGATGAAGACGGTGTTTGTGTGTTTGTTCTCGGCGCGTGTCATCCTGAAGCCGCCGTCGGGGAAAGACATGAAACGATATATCTTCCTGTGTATCGTGGAGGCGGCCTTGCCGGAGTAGTTGCTCATGACCTTGGCCGCGCGGCCGGTGGGGGCGAGCAACTGGTATCTCATCCCGATGAGGGGCAGTACTCTTACCAAGGCGGCTACGAGAGTGGTCTTTCCCGTGCCGGCGTAACCCTGAAGAAGATAGGCGGGGCTGTCTTTCTCGGAAAGGAGAAACGCCGCGAGATGGTACAGCACGGTGCGCTGACCTTCAGTCGGCTCGAAACCGAAAGAAGCCACAAGTCTGCCGAAAAGTTCACCTCGCGTCATTTCTTGATTGACCAAATTCAAAGATTTAAACTTTATAAACTTTCAACTCAGAACGGGTACCCTATGCCGAAATTGATACCCACGTCTTTCCACTGCCATTTCTTGAAGCGCCATCTCTCCGCCTCATCGTATTTCGGATCCCTGAAAGGAATGGCGAAGTCTAACCTCACGAGGAAGAATGAGAAGTCGAGACGTAAGCCGATACCCATGTCCATGGCGAGTTGTTTGTAGAACGTGTCGAACTTGAACTCGCTGTCGGGGAAGGCCTCGATAGCTTTTGAGTTCCAGATGTTTCCGATGTCAACGAAGACAGCACTGTTGAGGAATCCGTAAATCGGGAAACGGTATTCTGTGTTGAACTCAAGCTGTATGTTGCCGAATTTTTCGTTGCTCTTGGTGAGGTCATCTCTGTAGCTGCCTGGTCCGAGTTGTCGGTAAGGCCATCCTCTCATGCCGTTGGCGCCGCCGCCGTAGTAGTTCTTTTCAAAAGGCATATCCTTCGAGTTCCCGTAAGGGATGCCGTAGCCGCCCATCACCCTGAATGCGAAGTTGCCGTAATTGATATAGTGATAATACCTGAATTCCAGACCGAGCTTTATGTATTGGGCGTATCTTATGCCGAAAATCTCGTGATAATCATCGGCTTTCGCTATGAGTGACGTGTTGTTGAAAAGCGATATCAAGTTGCCCGATGTCTCAATGTCAGCCTTTATGTAGAAGAAGTCGCTTGAGAAATTGATGTTCTGGTTGCTGAAGATGTATGAGTAGTTCAAGCCGCCGATGAGGTGGCTCGTGTACTGGTCTTTAAGTCGTTGGTTTGATTCGTTTTCGAGCAGTGACTTGAAAATGTCCGATTGGTCAACCTTGACAGTGTTGAGGTTGATAGGGGTGAGGATGTGCTGTGACTTTTCGCTTGTCATCCAGTTGTAACCGAAACTCGCGATGAAAGTCTGACGCCGGTATAATGGTCTTGTTCTGGTATCGTAACCAGCTGATATTGTGGTTTTAGGCTGATATTCCTGCACGAAATGCCGCATCTTGAACGGCCCTAAAAAACGTGGGAAGGACAGGTTCGTCTCAACGCCGAATTCATGTCCGTGAAAATGTCCGTCAGCACTGATGAACTTTTCAGTCGAGATAAACTGATAGCCGCCTTTCAGCTTGACGTTCAGCACCTCGGAACCGTGGAAGATGTTGTTGTTCCTGTAGGTGATACTTCCCTGCGCCCCGAAGTTGCCGCCGGAGTTGGTGCCTTCGACTTGTAAGATATATGAGTTGAGCTTGCCTTTTTGCAGCTGAATGTTGCAATTCAGGTGTTTGACGGTGTCATCCGCCGAGCCCGGAATCGTGTCAAAACGAATGCTGGTGCTCGCGTATATCGGGAGCCTGCCGAGCGAACGGTATGTCTGCGTGACTTTCTTCAGGCTGTATTCATCGCCAGGGTGCATCTGTACAATCTGGTTGAACGTCTTGTTTCTCATCTTCGGGTCGCCGAAGCAGATAAAGTCGAAAGTCACCTCATTGAATTTTTTGCCTAAAGAAAATGTGTGTCGTGTCGTGTCGGCTGGCGATTTAATTTGACGTCTGTAATTCGGATAGATGAAGACGTTGTCAATCAGGTACTTGTCGTGTCTGTCTCCATTGATACGCAACGCGATGTCAGCCCTTTGCGACTTGAAGTTCGTATCAACCTCGAAAATGATGAAGTCGCGCGTGAAGTGATAATAACCGTTGCTCCGCAGATGGTTGAGGATGATGTCTCGCTCCTCGTCCATAGTATAGGCGTTGTAGTTGTCGCCGACCTTTACCGGCAGCTCGTTCTCTATGTCCTTGATTTGCCGGGCAATGGCATCGTCAGCAATCTTGTAGCTGATATTCGCGATCTTGTACGGCTTTGACGGACGAATGGTGTACGTGACTTTCGTCCTCTTGTTTTTCGTCTTGCTTGATGTCTCAACATTCGACTTGAAGAAACCGATGTCGTTGAGGTATGTCTCGATGTCCCTCTTCGACTCGAACGTCGATGTCTCACTGTAATAAACCGGCTCATTGCCAATATTTTCATTGACCCATTTGTAAAATTTCTTGTCGGTTTTCTTTTCTGTTCTGTAATAAACATTGACCATAGGCATCCATCCGAACAGCTGCGGCATCGCGTCTTGTGCTATATGCTTTGAGATCTCAGAACGGCTCAACTCTTTATAATTCTCCGTTATCTTGATTTTGTTCTTGAGTAATAACGACTTGCCTTCAGGGACGTATTGCCTGATGGAACAGCTCGACATTACAAGAAGCGAGAGCAATATTAGCGTTGTTCTGACAAGTCTTTGCATGATAATCGGGTGCAAAGATAAAATATTTTTCGATTTGGCGCTCTGAAATATTCAGAATGCCGCGTTGATTTATATTATCTCGGCGACGGTGAAGTTGCTTCCGCCGATGAAGACGACATCGTCAAAGCGTGCGTTGTTCAGCGCTGACTTATATGCGTGATGCACCGACTCATAGACGCTGCCGCGAAGTCCGGTTTTGAACGCCTTCTCGGCGAGGATGTTTGCGTCGAGGCCTCTCGGGATGTCGGCCTTGCAGAAATAATACTCGGCGTAATGTGGCAGAAGGCCAAGGATCCCGTCAATGTCTTTGTCGTTAACACAGCCCAAGACAAAGTGTAACTTGTTGAATGACATATCGCTTAGTTGCGCCACTATTTCTTTTATCCCGCCGATGTTATGACCGGTGTCGGCTATGACGAGAGGCGTCTTTGAGAGAATCTGCCATCTGCCCATGAGGTTGGTGTTTCTGACGACGTTCTCGAGGCCGGAGGCAATCTCTTTGTTGCTGATGTTGAATTTGTCTCTGAGCAAGTCGATGGCGCACATGATTGTCGCCATGTTTTTCTTCTGATAATATCCGAGCAACGGATATTTGACAGCCTCCATCAGCAGCTCGCTGTTCTTCCAGATGTCAAATTTCTGATAGTCAAGCGACTCGATATGGATCTTGTCGCAGTAGAAAATCTGGTCTGCGAAAAATATCGGCGAGTCGCCTTCTTTGGCTTTGTCGATGAACACGTGCTTGATGTCGGCTTGCGTCTCGCCGATGACTACCGGCGTTCCGGGCTTGATGATGCCGGCTTTCTCCGTCGCGATTTTCTCAAGGGTGTCGCCAAGGAAATGCATGTGGTCCATGGAGATCTGCGTGATGATGCTCAGCTCGGGATGAATGACATTGGTGCAGTCGAGGCGCCCGCCCATGCCTACCTCAATGATTGCTATATCGACCTTCTCTTTCGCGAAATAGTCAAACGCCATGCCTGTCGCCATCTCGAAGAATGACAGCTGCATCTTCTCCATTTGCTCCTTGTGTTCGGCAACGAAGTCAACGACATTCTGCTCCGAAATCATCATGCCGTTGATGCGAATCCGCTCACGGAAGTCGTGAAGATGCGGCGAGGTGTAAAGCCCTGTCTTGAAACCATGTTCCTGAAAAATCGACGCCAAGGTGTGCGAAGTGGTGCCTTTGCCGTTCGTTCCGGCGACATGGATAGTCTTGAATTTGTCTTGCGGGTTGTCTAATATGTTGAGCAGCTCGATGGTGTTATGGAGGTCGGCCTTGTACGCCTGCGCTCCAATCAGTTGATACATTGGAAGTTGGTTAAACATCCAGTTTGTTGTATCTGCGTAGTTCATTGTCTTATTATGAAATTGTAAGTTATTGTTCCTTTTTGTAATTCCGCTGCGTTGCTGTCGGGCGTGAACATCGCCGACATCGCGGCATTTCTCGCCATCTCGCGCATCGCCGCGTTTGTGATGTTCGTGCCTTTGCCGATTTCTGTCTTCCTGACATGGCCTTCGCGGTCAACCCAGATGTCAACGACGACTCTGCCTTCCTCGCTGAAGTCGGTGCCCGGCGACGGGAGATGTTTCGCCCCGCGGCCTCTGAGGGAATACGACGGACCGCCGCCGCTGCCGCCCTGACCTTTGTAGCTGTCGCTGTTGGTCGCGCCTTCAGGACTGCCTTGGTCGCCGGGTTGCCCCGTCACGCCCTGTGACTTCGGAGTCTCACTGTTGTTCTTCGGCTTGAACAAAGCTTTCTGATTGACGGTGGGTTGAGGCTTCACGACAGGTTTGGGCTCGTCAATTGCTGGTGTCTCTTCTGTGTCTTGTCTTATGACATCATCTACTTTTTGCGGCTTTGGTGCTGGTTGTTCCACAACGGGCTTCGTCGGCTTTTGAGGCTGATTGTCGCCTATGCCTTGGTTATACATGCCGAGGTTCACCTCCACGCCGGCCTCGCCGGGAAGCGGCAGGGGGGTGGTGAACGCCATCAGCAACAACAGCGCTGCTACAGCGGCGTGAACCAGAACGGTGACAGCCAATGCAATGGCCTTGTTTCTTCTCTCTCTCGTCATTGCTATTTCTTGGATGATGTCGCAAGCAACACCTTATGACTCTGGTTTGTCGTGCTGTTGATGTTGTTCACGGCATCAATGACATTTACAACATATTGAACTTCAACGGTCTTGTCGGAGCGGACGACAATGGTGCCTTCTGTCGTCCCGCCAAGGGCAACGGCAATCTCCGACTCAAGCATGGTCTCATCAACGGCCTTGGCATCGCCTTTTCTCGTCCCGATGTGATAATTGTTGCTGCTATCGATATAAACCGTCACGGTCTGTTTCGCCATGGTGCGGCTGCTGCTTTGCGGAAGCAACATCTTGATGGCGTTCGGGGCCACCAATGTCGATGTCAGCATGAAAAAAATCAACAGCAGAAACACCACGTCTGACATCGACGAGGAGTTGAAGTCGGCTCTTCTCTGGTTTCTTCTTTTCAGTGCCATGACAGTTTATTTTGCGGGTTCGTTCAAGACATCCATAAACTCAATGCTCTTCGATTCGAGCAGGTTGACGACCTTATCTATTTGAGAGACAAGCACATTGTAGAAAATGAAGGCGATGATGCCGACGATAAGGCCGCCGACGGTCGTCACCATAGCTTGGTAGATGCCAGTTGAGAGCAGTTCGATGTCGATGTTGTTTCCAGCCATCGACATGTCGTAAAACGCCCGTATCATTCCGATTACCGTCCCGAGAAACCCGAGCATAGGGCCGGCGCCTGAGATCATCGCGAGGATGGCGACACCTTTCTCAAGGGTGCTGACTTCAAGGTTGCCGACGTTCTCTACCGCGGTCTGTATGTCATTAAGCGGCTTCCCGATTCTCGAGATGCCTTTCTCTATCATCCTCGAAAGCGGTGTGGCGGTCTTCTGGCACAGCACCTTCGCGTCGTTCAGCTTCCCGTCGAGCATGTAATTGCGTATCGTGTCCATGAAAAGGTCGTCTTTCTTCGCCGCCTTGTTGATGGTGATGAACCTTTCGATGAAGATGTAAACTGCTATCAATGAAAAGATTCCTAAGATAAGCATTATCCAGCCACCTTGCACGGCGAGCTCCCATAACGACATTCTCAATTCTGTTGGCTCTGTAACTGCCTCTGTTGCAGGCATTTGTAATAAGACATTCAGTAGATTCATATTGTGTGTTTTGATTTTAAAAACTTAAAACTTCGTAAAATATTATTCATTCATTGAAAAAACCTTTCCGACATTGAAGATGCGTCCCGAACATGAATCGCTGTCGGCTCCTGTCACCGACCTCAAGACATTGATTTCGTTGCGTTTGCGCAGAAGCCCGAGAAAAGCGAATATCAAGGCCTCTTTGTAGTCGATGATGTCGTTGTCCGGAATCACGATTTCGTGTCTTGTGTTCGCCTGAATCCTTTCGACCAAGAATTTGTTCTTTGCGCCTCCACCCGTGATGAGCATCTTGCCAACAGTCTGGTTCTCAATGGATTTCCCGACTTGTACGGCGATGTGTTCGACAAATGTCGCGAGCATATTTTGAACGGGCGTGGTGCGGCGCATCTCAACGAAAAGTGGCTTGATGTTTTCTTCAAAAAATTCGCGTCCCAACGATTTAGGCGGTTTCTGTGTGAAATACTGATGGGTGTTGAGTTTTTCAAGTAGTTGACAATCAATGGTTCCGCTGCGGGCGATCAGTCCGTCTCTGTCGAATTGGGCATCTGAATCAGCTAATCCCGCCAAATGGTTCAACGCTTGGTTGGCGATGCAGATGTCGTATGCAATGCGTTGGCCGTCAATGTCATACGAGACGTTCGCGATTCCTCCGATGTTAAGGCACAATGGATAGTCCGAGAACAGGAGCTTGTCGCCGATTGGGACGAGAGGCGCCCCTTGCCCGCCTTTCAGCACATCTTCAGTCCTGAAGTCGTTGATGACCTCCACTCTGCATGTGTCGGCAAGTGCCTGACCGTCACCTATTTGCAGCGTATATCGCTCCTGCGGGCGGTGAAAGATGGTATGTCCGTGTGAGGCCACAATCTCCGGCTTGAGGTTGTGACTGCTGATGAATGATTTTGTCACTTCTCCGAGCAGCTTGCCATATCTGACATCGAGGTCGCGCAGCTCATCCGGTGACATGTAGTACGCTTCTGAAAGCAGTTTTTTCCAACCTGCATCGTATTCAAAACTGTCTTTGGCGATAATCTTGAAACGCCAGTCTCCGTCGTTCCAGAAATCGACGTCAACCATGTCGATGCCGTCAAGCGAACTGCCCGACATCAAGCCGATTATGTTATATCTTTCTGTCATTAAATTTATACGTATCGTTTGTAACTTACAGGAGTTCAACGACTTTCCCGAGTTTAATGCTGTTGGAGCCTTTGACCAAGATGTCCATGCCCTCAATAGGGTGATTTCCGATGTGTCTGCACAGGTCATCGATGTTGTCGAATGTCAGGAGTGAACTGTTTTTGCAAACTTTCTTGAACTCTTGTCCTACAAGAATCACATTGTTGAATCCGAGTTCATTGATGAGTTCGAAGATTGTCTCATGTTCTTTTTGCGAGTCGGTGCCGAGTTCGCGCATGTCGCCTAAGATGAGCATATTGTCGTCTTTGCAGATGTTGCGGAAATTTCTCACGGCATGGCTCATGCTTGTCGGGTTGGCGTTATATGCATCGAGAATGATTCTATTCTTCTGTGTTTCAATTATTTGAGAACGGCTGTTGGTTGGGGTGTAGCTTGAGATGGCTTTGTGGATGTCGTCGTTTTTGACGCCGAATTTCCATCCGACTGCTATTGCCGCCATCACGTTTTCAAAATTGTAATCGCCGACGAGGTGCGTGTCGAACTCGTCCCAGCAATGTGAGACCTTCAGGAACGGGTCGGCTGACACCAAAGCCCCGATGATGTCGGAGTCGTTGTTGCTGCCGTAGGTTATCTTTACCATATCGTCGGCTAAGTCCATGAGAAGCAGGTCGTCTCTGTTCACAAACAGCATCCCGTCGTGGTCATGAATATATTGGTACATCTCGAACTTTGTCTTCACGACGCCTTCGAAGCTCCCGAAACCTTCGAGGTGAGCCTTGCCGATATTGGTTATGATGCCGTAGTCAGGTTGTCCTATTTCGGTGAGCTGCTTGATTTCGCCAGGATGGTTGGCACCCATCTCAACGACGGCTATCTCTGTCTCCGGCTTGATTTTCAATAAGGTGAGAGGCACTCCGAGGTGGTTGTTGAAATTGCCTTGAGTGTAAATGATGTTGTATTTTTTTGTCAGGACGGCTGAGACGAGTTCTTTCGTTGTTGTCTTGCCGTTTGTCCCGGTGATGCCTATCACAGTGGTTTTCATCTTCTCGCGGTGATGCTTTGCAAGTTGCTGTAATGTCTTGAGGCTGTCATCGACGACGAATAGACGTTCATGGCGGGGAAGGTCTTGACGGTCGGCTATGACACATGCTGCGATGCCGTCTTCCGCGGCTTTATAGGCGAAGTCGTTGCCGTCAAAATGTTCACCTTTAAGTGCCACGAAGACGCACTCTTTTGTTATGCAGCGGCTGTCGGTCGTCACTGTGTATGACTTCGTGTAATGTTGATAGATTTTTTCTATGTTTTCGATGTTGAATAAAAAAAAGCCGCCAAGAATGACGGCTGATTTATGATTTTTTGTCTGACTATTTCGCTAATGCGCTGCCAATCATGTTCATGG
>X431_Quagga__coassemble_181_pt1 | contig 12253 bp, 8 predicted proteins | sample X431_Quagga__metabat2_low_PE_006 | metagenome-assembled genome bin X431_Quagga
AGTCATGCCTCCGTCTGACCATATGCCTCCCCCTTTCTCAGCTCTCCACCCTCAGCTCTCTTAACTTTACTCTCTAATCTTTTAACAAAAAAAACATCTTCCTCAAAACTTTTTTGTATCTTTGCGACCTAAAAAATTTTCAGAAATGGCAATTTACGAGAAATTTCAAGATAGAAGCCGCAAGAAGATAGCGGTTCTGATAGACCCCGACAAGCCAACAGACGCGCAGATACTGTCGATTGTGGCGAAGGCCAACGCCGCCGATGTCGATTTCTTCTTTGTCGGAGGCAGTCTGCTCACCACCGACAGCCTCGAACACTGCATCAAAGTCATCAAGGCGCACTCAAGCATCCCCGTGTTGATTTTTCCGGGCAACTCATTGCAGATCAGCAAGTACTGCGACGGGTTCCTGCTTCTCTCGCTCATTTCGGGGAGGAATTCGGAGATGCTCATTGGGCGGCATGTCATAGCGGCGCCATACCTGAAGCTATTCGGCAACGAGATCATCCCGACGGGCTACATGCTCATCGACAGCGGGCGGCCGACGTCGGTGTCATACATGAGCGACACGACGCCCATCCCGCACGACAAAGACGACATCGCGATGTGCACCGCCATGGCCGGCGAGATGCTCGGACTGAAACTCATCTACCTTGAAGGCGGCTCCGGCGCCGTCAACCCAGTGTCGGACAGCATGATATCAAAGGTGCGACAGATGATAGACATACCGCTCATCGTGGGCGGCGGCATCAGCACGCCGGAGATGGCCGCCGCGAAGGCACAAGCCGGCGCTGATGTGATATGCATCGGGACGAAGTTCGAGGAAGAACCCGAACTGCTACAACGCTTCGCCGATATGGTTCACGCCGTCAATTGATACATTTTACATAATCAACTAAACATAAAACACTACATAATGAAAAAACTGATTTTAACAGCACTCGCGATGATGTTAGTGATGACATCGTTCGCGCAGGAAAAAAAGATGCTCACGGCGGTTGACGCCTCGTACAACAACCGCGCCATCTACCCTAAAGGCAAGAGCTACAAATGGCTGGCCGGCACCGACAAATACGTCTTCACGGAAGACGGCGTCCTTATGGTACAGGCCCCTGGAGCGAAGTCGGCAAATCCGCTGCTCAACATCGACCAGGTCAACATCATGGCAAAAAACAGCGGATACGAAGAGTTCAAGCGCATCCCAAACATCACATGGACCAACGAAAACGTCGGTTATTTCTACAAGGCGGACAGCGACGGCAGCATCAATCTCAACTCGTTGAGTCTCACAGCCAAGGGCATGAAACGCATCACCACCATCCCGGCTGAGGCGGAGAACCACACGATCACCGATGCCACCTTGCGCGTAGCGTACACCATAGGCAACGACCTGTACATCGCCGACGGCGACAGACAGCTTCGCCTCACCAACAACCCGGAGCACGTCATCGCCGGGCAGTCGGTGCACCGCAATGAGTTCGCCATCGACGGCGGCATCTTCTGGTCGCCCGACGGCAACAAACTCGCATATTACCTCATGGACGAGAGCATGGTGACCGACTATCCGCTTGTTGACATCACCACACGCGTCGCCACCGCCACACCTATCAAATACCCGATGGCGGGAATGACATCACACGTCGTGAAACTGCATGTCTATGACATCGCGACAGATACCGACATCGTCATGCAGACGGGCGGTCCCGAGGACCATTACCTCACGGCCATCACATGGAATAACGACAACCAGCATGTCTATATCGGCGAGCTGAACCGCGGACAGAACTCCTTGGATTTCAACGAATACGACGCCTTGACAGGAGAGTTCACCAAGACCATCTTCCACGATGAGGATGAGCAGTACGTCGAGCCGGTCGGACCGGCGCATTTCCTTCCGGGAAGCACAACGGAGTTCGTATGGCTCGCGCAACGCGACGGCTACTATCATCTCTGGCTTCATAACACCAAGAGCCTCAAGGCGAAACAGCTCGAGAAAGGCGACTATGTCGTGACATCTTTCGACGGGTTCGACAAAAACGGCAACGTCTATTACACCTCGACGGAAGTCAGCCCGCTGCAACGTCATTTCTATAAGGTTAACATCAAGAACGGCAAGAAGACGCAGATCACCAAGGAGCACGGCACTCACAGCGTGCTGCCGAGCGCAAGCGGCAACTACTTCCTTGACTTCTTCACGAGCACCGATGTGGCGAGAGGCGTTGACCTTCAATATGTCAAGGGCGGCTTCACCGAGAAGCTGTACAGAGCCGACGACCCGCTCAAAGACTATAACATCGGCACCATCGAGCTCGGCGAGCTGAAGGCGGAAGACGGACAGACACTCTACACACGTCTCATCAAGCCGTACAACTTCGACCCGAACAAGAAATACCCTGTCATCATATATGTCTATGGCGGCCCTCACGCGCAGATGATCACCGACTCGTGGACAGCCGGCGCGGGCATCGACCTGCATTATTATTCGCAGGAAGGCTTCGTCGTCTTCACGTTGGACAACAGAGGCTCCGCCGACCGCGGCGAGGCCTTCGAACAGGTCATACACCGCCAGTGCGGACAGTGCGAGATGCGCGACCAGATGGTGGGCGTCGAATACCTCAAGTCGCTGCCTTTCGTCGATGCCGAACGCATCGGGACAGACGGCTGGAGCTACGGCGGTTTCATGTCAACATCGTTGAAAATCAACTATCCGGAGTCGATAAAAGTCAGTGTGGCAGGCGGTCCGGTGCTCGACTGGAAATACTACGAGATCATGTACGGCGAACGTTACATGGACACGCCGGAGGAGAACCCCGAAGGCTACGAGCTGACATGCCTCGAGAACAAGACCGACAAGCTCGAAGGCAAACTCCTCATCATCCACTGCACAACCGACCCGACGGTGGTGTGGCAACACAGCCTCAGCTTCGTCGAGAACTGCATCCACAACGGCAAACAACTCGACTATTTCGTCTATCCCGGTCATGAGCACAACGTCCACGGCATGGACAGAGCGCACATGATCACGAAGATTTTAGACTATTTCAAGGCAAACCTTTGATAGTTAAAAGAGTAGAGAGTAGAGTTAAAAGAGAGGGAGCGGACGGGAAATTTTCAGTCCGCTTCTTTTTTTAAGTGTTTGTAATTCATACGGTTAAAATACCTTAACCCTGATATACTTCTTCGGGTTCTCCTCTATTTTCTTGATCAGGACACCGAGATTTTCGACGGTCTTGTTGACGTTGAGATAAAGCGAGTCGTTGCTCAGGAGCAGGCCCGCCGAGCCTTCGCCGTTCTTCAGGTTCGTGGTGATGTCATTGAGGTTATCGACCATTGTCTTCAGCGACTCAACGATTTGATTATAATTGATTTGCGCCAATGAATCGCTCACCGATGAGAAATTCCCAGCGATATTGTCGATGTTATCGACGATTCCGGAAATCTTGCCTTTCTCGGAGTCAATGACATTCTGGATGTCGGCGGTGATGCCTTTCAGGTTGTTGATTGATGCCGACAGGTCGCTGACGCCTGTTTTCACCTCCGCCTGCATCTTGTCGTCGAACACCGAGTTGATGCCAACCACAAGAGTATCAATAGACATCACTAATGTCTCGATTTTATCTTTGAGTGGCATGAGTTTAGTGGCGAGCATGTCGGTGAGGCCTTCCTCGCTGCCGGAGACGAGGGTGTCGCCGAGTTGTGCATCAACCTTCGAGTCGCCGAGGACGAGCTTTATAGAGTTCGAGCCGAGGAGGTCGTGGGTGATGTACGCCACGCTGTTTCTCGGAATGCGCGCGTCCTTGCTCGCGGTGAATTTCACGATGATGGTCCCGTCGTTCTTCGGGTTGAAAAACAACTCCTCCACTTGCCCGACAAGCATCCCGTTGATCAAGACCTTGTTTGCCGGAGCAAGCTCATTAACATCTTGATACACAGCGTAATAATACGGGTACTCCTTCAGCAGCGACTTGCCTTTCAAGAAGTTATAACCCCAAACAAACAACACTATCGCCGCCACGAACGACAGTCCTACGATAATTGATTTTCTTTTGTTATCCATAAATCACTTTCTTTTTCCGTCTTCAAATTTCACGACAAAAGCACCTTCATAGCCTTTTGCCACGACTTCTTTCCTATAGTTTTCGGCTTCTTCCTGTTTCAAGAAACAGCCGGCTGTATATTTAAACACGCCGTTATGTTCGTAATAATCAACGTTTTTCAGATTTTTATATGTCGAAGATGGGTTCTCAACCTTTCTGTTTCGTGTCGTAAACTGCACCTTATAGACAACTCCAACGTTCGGGTTCATTATTTGCTCATCAACGGGTTGAGCTACTGCTTCAGATGCGGCGACGGCTTCTTTTTCGTAATCCGTTTTGTAGGTCTTGAATGCGTTGAAGATAGATGAGGCGAGTTTCTTCTGTCCTTCCTCACTCATCATGAATGCTTCTTCCGTCGGGTTGGAGATGAAGCCGAGTTCGACCAATATTGATGGCATCGCTGTCTTGTAAAGCACCATGAAGCCAGCCTGCTGGACACCTCTATTGCTTCTCTTGGCATTTTTAACCAATTCATTCTGAACGAGTTCGGCGAATCGCAGCGACTCTTCCTTATACTCACTCTGTATGTAACTCATCGCGATGTAAGTCTCGGTGCTGTTCGGGTCGAAGCCGCCATAATGCTCATCGGCGTTTTCTTCGAAGAGTATTGATGCGTTTTCCTTTTTCGCCACGTTGAGGTTCGCCGCGTCGCGGTGCTGCCCCATCACGAAAGTCTCTGCGCCGCAGGTCTTCGGCGCGTTGGCGACAGAGTTGCAATGAATTGAAATGAAAAGGTCGGCGTTGTTGCGGTTGGCGACATTCGCGCGGGCGTACAGGTCAACGGAGGAGTCTTTCATGCGGGTGTAATAAACCTTGACGTCAGGATAGGCTTTCTTGATGTATTCGCCGGTTTTCAGCGCGACTTTCAACGTGATATCCTTCTCTTTCGACTTCAGGCCCACGGCCCCGCAGTCCCTTCCGCCATGACCGGCATCGATCACCACGGTCTTGATTTTCCCCGTTTGTGCCTGAATATCAGGCATTACGTGAAAAATACCACACAATATTATAAAAAATAATAATTTATAGCGCATAAAAACGTATCTTTGCAAGCTGAAATAATTTACAAAATTAGGTAAAAAAACTTGCATAGGACACAAACATATAACATTTTTGTTGTTTTTTTCTTCTGCCTATTGTTTTCGACGATGGAAGGCAGAAGCCAGGATTCTATACAAGATATTGTAAATCAAAGAGATACCGCGTCATTATTTACAATGGAGGCTGATAACGACACCATTTCCGTTGCCGACACCACGACAGCAGTTGAGAAGAAATCGGCGATAGAGTTTCAGATTGACAGGTCGTGCAACGACTCCACGATACAGGATTTCAAGGGGAACAAAATTTATTATTACGGGGAGGCGAAGGTGGTGTATGACGACATCACCATTGAGGCTGACTGCATTGTCTTCGACTTCGAGAAGCACACGGTATATGCGAAAGGGATGCCCGACTCAACAGGCAGGATGCAGGGCAGACCTGTCTTCACCCAGGACAAAAGCAAATATTTCTCCGATGAGATGACATTCAATTTCGACACGAAGAAAGGTATCATCAGGAAGGTCTTCACCGAGGAGTCGCAGGGATACATCCATGGCGACAAGGTGAAGAAGATGGACGACGGTTCCATCAACATCCACACAGGCTCGTTCACGACATGCAACAACCGCGAGCACCCGCATTTCGAGTTTCAGTTCAAGAAGGCGAGAGTGATACCCGACGACAAGATTGTGGCGAAGTGGGCGTACTTCAAGCTTGTGGAGACCCCTATGCCCGTTGCGGTGCCTTTCGCGTTGATACCCAACTCCAAAGGGCAGCGGTCGGGTGTCCTGATACCATCGTTCGGCGAGTCGGCGAACCGCGGTTTCTACTTCGAGAACCTCGGTTATTACTGGGGCATCAACGACTACATGGACCTCGAGGTGCTGGGCGACATCTACACTCGCGGGAGCTGGGCGGTGAAGCCCACATTCAGATACAACAAACGCTATAAATTCAACGGGTCGTTGTCGGGAAGCTACGCCGTCAACAAGGTGGGAAACGAAGGCTCCGCCGACTACTCTAAGAGCACCGACTTCAAGATCAGGTGGCTGCACAAACAAGACCCGAAGGCAAGACCCAAGTCATCATTCTCCGCCGACGTCTATATCGTGAGTTCCAACTACAACAAATACAACGCCATCTCGACAAACGAGCAGCTGAGCAACACTTTCCAGTCGAGTGTGGCCTATCAGACGTCGTTCGGCAACGACATGTTTCACTTCACCGCCAACGCGAGTCACAGCCAGAACACCCTGACGCACATCATGACGATGACACTGCCTGAGATGGCATTGACGGTGAACCGCATCAACCCGTTCAAGAAACTCGGCAAGGCAGGCAAGAAACACTGGTATCAGGACATCAACATCAGCTACTCCATGAACGCCAAGAACACCATCAGCCTGCCCGACTCCATCATGTTCAAGAACGACTGGTACCGTAAGATGCAGAACGGAATACAACACCGCGCACCCGTCAACATCCCGATAAAGCTGTTCAAATACCTGTCATGGACGACATCCGTCAACCTCACCGACAGGATGTATTTCCAGCGCATCAACAGAGACTGGGTGACCGACACCACGCTCTCGGGCGGCGGGAAGACAGTCACCGACACCATCTACGGCTTCAACAACTCGTTCTCTTTCGACGTGTCGAGCAGCTTCAGCACCAAGATATACGGCATGCTGAAGTTCCGCCGCGGACCCATCAGAGCCGTCAGACATGTCCTCACCCCGTCGGTCGGCTTCAGCTACACCCCCGACTTCAGCACCGACTTCTGGAACAACTACGGACGTTACATCGACGGGGGCTATATCGAGAAAGTCTATAGCCATTACGAAGGAAGCATATACGGCTCACCGCCGTCGGCGACATCAGGACGCATCAACTTCAGCTTGGGCAACAACCTTGAAATCAAAGTGCCTTCGAGGAAAGACACCGTCACAGGCTTGAGGAAGATAGCACTCCTTGAGAGCTTCTCGGTCTCGGGCAGCTATGACCTGGCCAAGGACTCACTCAACTTCTCCATGCTGTCGGTGAGCGGACGAACCACACTGTTCAAGACCGTCTCACTCCAGTTCTCCGGAAGCTGGGACCCTTACGCACTCAACGCCGATGGCACCCGTAACATCAACAAATTCGAGTGGGATGTCAACCACCGTCTCTTCCGGAAGAAAAGCACCAACTGGAACCTGAGCGCAAGCTACTCGCTGAACAGCGACACCTTCAAGAAAAAAGACGGCAAGAAGAAAGACGACAATCCTCAAACCTCACCCAACGCATCGGAACAAGAGATGGTTGACATCGTCAACAACCCCGACGGCTACGTCGATTGGTCAACAAAATGGTCGCTGTCGCTCAGCTATAACCTCAGCATCACCAACACGCCGACATACATCAACTATGTGACGAAAGACTTCCGAAAAACGGTGCAGACCCTGAGTCTGCGAGGTGACATCAATCTCTCGCCCAAATGGAAGCTCTCGGCCCAGACGGGCTACGACTTCGAGCAAAAGAAACTGTCTTACACCTCACTGACAATCTACCGCGACCTGCACTGCTGGGAGATGCGCTTCAACGTCATCCCTTATGGGACATACAAATCGTGGAACTTCCAAATCAACGTGAAGGCATCGGCGTTGCAGGATCTGAAGCTGACAAAGAAGAAAGACTACCGCGACAACTATTAAAAGTAGAAAGTAGAGACGTGCCGCTGCACGTCTGGAAAACGATAAAATAAGTTTAACAAAAACGTAAAAAAATGAAAAAAGCTATTGCAACAAAAAACGCCCCAGGGGCAATCGGGCCTTACAGTCAGGCCATCGCAGCTAACGGAATGTTGTTCATCTCAGGCCAGCTCCCAATCGACCCGGCAACAGGCGCATTTCCGGAAGGCGGAATCACAGAACAGACCGAACAATGCATGAAGAACCTCCAGGCCATCCTTACCGAGGCGGGCTGCACATTCGACAACGTCGTAAAGTCAACATGCCTCCTCAGCGACATGGCAAACTTCGGAGCCATGAACGCCGTTTATGGCAAGTATTTCTCAGGCGACTGCCCGGCACGCGCAGCATTCGCCGTCAAACAACTGCCTAAAGACGCCCTCATCGAAATCGAAATGATCGCAGCATTGTAATGTGAGTAATTATGAATTTAACAACTTATTGAGTATGAAAAAGTTATCACTATTATTACTGATGCTGTTCGCAGTCGTCACGATGTTTTCCTCCTGCAAAAAAGACGACGGGAAAAAAGACAACAAAGAAATAGACAAAAGTCTGATTGTCGGAAGATGGCAGTCAACAACCGGAAATTATTTCGAGGTTTACAACTCAAACGGGACCGGTAAGATGTGGAACGAAGACGAAGATGTCTCCGAAGACGAAGCCGACACCTTCAACTGGGAGTTCGATGGCAACGATGGCACTAAATTCACCCAGACCATCCATTTTCACTCCGGCGCGGCGGATCTCCCGCAGATGTGCAACATCGTGACACTGAACGAGTCGTCGTTTGTCTATAACAACAATGGCTGGCGTCGTACAGAAAACCTGAAACGCATTAATTAACAACATGATACGAGGAAGAGACGGTATCAGAGCCGTCTCTTTTTAACATCTAAATGAATGACAAAATGAAAAAACCTCTGAAAATATCACTTATCAGCCTCGGATCATTATTAGGCTTGATTATCATTATTTTAGCGATCGTTTTCGGTATCGTACTGACACCGAAACGCGCGACGGCTCTCGTGAACAAATACGCGAAAGAGTTCATCACCTGCGACTATGAGATAGGCAAAGTTGACATCACCTTGTTCAAGACTTTTCCCGATGTCGGAGTGGAAATCGAAAACCTCACACTCATCAATAACGTTGAAGGCTGCCCCAACGACACGCTCGCAGCTGTCGGTGACTGCGTCATCTCACTGAATGTCAAAGAGTTACTTTTCAATAACAACATCATCGTCAATACAGCAAGCCTCAGGAAAGGAACTGTCAACGCATTCTTCGACAAAGACAGCAACAACAATTTCGACATTTTCGTGAGTTCGGAAACAGAAGAAAAATCTGAAGAAGAAACTGATGAAACCAACGATTCCTCTTCTTATATGATAGACCTGAAATCGCTGATTCTCAATAATATAAACCTTTCATACACCGACTTGGCATCGAACACCGAGGCGGTTTGCAAGGGCTTTGACCTCAACCTCAAAGGAAACCTCAACGAAGATGACATAAAAGTCAACATCTCGCTGAATATCAACAATTTATCAGCAAGCATCGCCGATGACTCCACCTCCATGAACGGCATCATCGAAGGCTTTGAGATGAACAGCAGACTCAATTACTCAAGCGAAAGCGCCTCCGGAGACCCGTCAATAAGACTCGGAAACACCAAGTTTGAGATGACCGGAAGCACGACTCTCGCCGCCGGCTTCAGCAAACTCGAGCTCGCGACAAACTGCGTCATGCGCAACCTCGATGACGCGACACTCGATGCCACATCACTGAAAATCAACGACATCGCAATGAACCTCAACGGCGAGAAATATCTTGACAGCATCAATATCGGATTGGAGTCGCTGCCGACACTTAATGTCAATCTCAGCAAAAAAGAAACGTCATTTAAAAAAATATCATTGATAATCAACGATATAATCATCAACCTCGCCGGCAATGTGGCAATGAACGGCGATGACATCGACATGAACCTCAACGTCGCGACAAACGACATCGAAGTCGGCAAAACGATGAATATGGTTCCGGCATCTATTCTCGGAGACGCGCTCAACGGCATCAACGTTGACGGAAAACTACAGCTAAATGCTGATGTATCAGGCGTTTACAACGACAGCACCATGCCTTTGGTCACAGCCGATGTGATTCTCAACGAGGGCTTCCTGAAAATGCCCGAAGCCATGCCCTACGCGGTCACCGGCATCAGCACATCCGTCAAGGCCAATGTGAATCTGAACGACAAGACCGATGTCACGCTTAACTCGTTGAATGCCAAGATGAACAACAGCAAGGTCAGTGCGAGCGGTACGGTGAGAGACGTCCTCGGCAAGCAGCGTTGCGATGTCAGGGTCAAAGCCGACGTGAAATCAGACGACATCAAGTCGTTCCTGCCCGATGACATCAAGCTCAAGGCAGGCATCCTTGCAGATGTTGATGTGAGAGGCCGCGTTGACGACTTCATCAACATAAACCTCGATGGCACGCAGCTGAATGCGACAATCACGCTCAACGACATGACTGTCAATTGCTTCGACACCATCAATGCGGCATCGAGCCGGCTGACTCTGAACGCCGCGTTCCCGAGACGCGCCTCTGAAAATCTTGCCGAGAACTTCTTTGACTGCGACATCAACGGTGCAGACCTCACCGCCGACATCACCGACATGATGTCTGTCAAACTCGACAAATTCGCTGTCAGCGGCTTCCTGTCGAACATCCTGAAAGACAGCTCAAATCCTTCCGCTATATGCGAATTTGCATTCAACCACTTGATTTTCAACATGGATGACATTGATTTTGAAGGAAACAATTCCAACGGAAGCGTTGCGATGCTGCATTCGACGAACAAAGGCAACACGTCATACGCGATGGTCTTCGACAGCGATGACCTTGCGTTCTCGATGGACGGCCTGTCGTTGGCCACCGAGTCGATTGCCCTTGACGCGACAGCCGACTACGATGAGACGGCCGAGAACGCCCTCGCCCAGTGGAATCCCAAGTTCGACATCGACTTGAGCAGAGCCGTCTTCGACTCCGATGAATTCGGCGAGACGGTCTTCGTCCCCGAGATTAACATGAAATACAACGACGAGGGGTTGATGATTGAAGACAGCAAGGTTGTCATCGGCAACTCCGACTTCAGTCTTAAAGGCACACTGACGAACCTCAGCAACCATTTCATGAACGACGAGTTGCTGCGCGGCGAGTTCGACTTCACGTCCGACTACACCGACATCACGCAGCTCCTCGGTCTCTTCAGCGGGGCGGGAAGCGCCGACACCGTCGTTGAACAGACTGCCGTTGACACCGCCGTTGTGGAAGACGACCCGTTCATAGTGCCCCTCGGAACAGACATCATACTCCACACCTTAATTAATAGGGCGACATTCGACAACATCGACGTCAGAAACGTAGGAGGCGACTTCACCGTGAAGGATGGCAACTTCGTGTTGCAACAGGTCGGTTTCACCACCGATGCTGCCACCATGATGCTCACCGCCATATACAAGTCACCGCGCAAGAACCACCTCTACGTCGGCTTCGACTTCCATCTCCTTGACATCGACATCGCCGAGATGATAAACCTCGTGCCCGACATCGACACCATCGTCCCGATGCTTAAGTCATTCGCTGGCAATGCGGAGTTCCACCTCGCCGCGGAGACCAACCTCAAATCAGACTATTCACTGAAATATTCAACCCTGAAGGCAGCCTGCAGCATCGAGGGCAAAGACCTCGTAGTCCTTGACAGTGAGACATTTAACGAGATAAAACGCTATCTGATGTTCAACAAGAACACCTCAAACAAAATCGACTCGCTCGATGTGCAGTTCACACTCTTCAGAAACGAAATCGACGTGTATCCGTTCCTCGTGTCGCTCGACAAATACCAGGTGGCACTCTATGGCCGCCACAACCTTGACATGAGCTACGACTACAACTTCTCGGTCATCAACCCTCCGATACTCAATAAGTTAGGCCTCGAAGTCAAAGGCCCTGACTTCGATGACATGCATTTCAAAGTCAGGAGAGGAAAGATAAAAAATATTTACAAACCTGAGAAACGCGACCACGTGGAAGAGAAAATCCTCGAGCTGAAGAAGGTGATTTCCGAGTCGTTGAAGGAAAACATAAAAGACTACTAAGTCGCGAATGTTTCTAAAGTACGACAGCAGCGATCCGGTGGCAGCCAACGAAGCAAGCTTCAAAACCATGCGAGCCTTTGTCGGGATTTTGCCCTTGAGAAGCTGACAAGAAACAAAACATAAAAAACGCTATCACCTTAATTATCAAGTGATAGCGTTTTAGTTTTGTGGAGCATAGGAGAATCGAACTCCTGACCTTTTGAATGCCATTCAAACGCTC
>X431_Quagga__coassemble_189_pt1 | contig 11966 bp, 8 predicted proteins | sample X431_Quagga__metabat2_low_PE_006 | metagenome-assembled genome bin X431_Quagga
ACCGCAGGGAGTCGAACAAACTCTGTTTTTGTCCTTCCAATTGTCGAGCGTCCTTGCGAGCGACCGCAGGGAGTCAAGCAATCTCATGGCGAACAATAGCCAACAGCTATCGGTCAATAGAAGGGGAAGTGCGTCAGATGACAACGAAACTCCCTGTCGTCACATTGACAGGAACGCGCCAATGTGGTAAGTCAACTTTGTTGCGTCACGTTTCAGTGACTTCAAATACAACTTTTGCCCGTGAAAACCCAGGGGAACGGAACTCGTTCACTCAGGGTGAAGTCACCTGAACTATAATGAAGATGACAAATCTTTGATGAACTTGTCAATGATCTCCTTGTTGACATGCTGCATGACGACGATGTGTGCGAGTTCGCCTCCGAATCTTTCGTCATAGCGGCAGGCAAGGTTGTATTTCGCGACAAGTTCTTTGCATGGGCGTGTGACATCGAGTGCCGTCTCTAAGGAGTCGGGGATCATCTGGCCCATGTCGTTGCTTTTTATAAGACGGACATCAAGATTCTGGAGGTCGCACAGACGGTAATTGCTGTAATGTGCCTCGTCGGAGACGTACACTATTGGGTTCTTCCCTGTTTTTTTCTTGAGGCAGTTGACCCCGAAATATATTCCGTGGTTGTTGCCGTCGGTGCCGCTCATGGTGACGATACCCCACAGGTCTTCCTTGTCAAAGCCGTACAATGGCGCGAAAAATTCAATCACCTCGCGCTCGAAGTCGCCTGACGAGAGTGCCCCGGCTTCTTCAAAAGGGTCTCCCGCATTGTTGATCAGATAGTTGCCCATCCCGTTGCCGGTGTACCATTCGTAGAAGCCGTCAAGTCTCCCCGTATAATTCGCCGGATAGCCTCTAATGCTTTCACGCGGTCTAACTTGCATCGATAGACCCACTCGTCAAGTTTGGCGAATCCCGATGACTTCACGTTTATGTTTTGTTTTTATTACTTGGCGGTCACTTTTGTGCTTATCGGGAAGGTGAAATAGGTGTCGGGGTAAGGCTCGTTCTCCAACGTGAAGTGCCACCACTCGCAGTCGTAAGGCTTGAAGCCGTGGCGCAGCATGGCGTCGCGGAGGATCATCCTGTTACGGTACTGCTCTTCCGTTATCGGCTTGTATGCGCCGATCTCCTGTCCCGGCAGCACGTCGGGATGTGATGCCGCGCCGAAATAGTCGAAGGTGCAGCCCATGTCAACCTCGCGCTCCGTCGCCATGTCGAACAGTGTGAGGTCGATGGTCGAGCCGCGGGTGTGACCGCTCTTCTCGGCGATGTAATCCTGCGGAATAAGTACTGACTTGTCTAATTCCGGATAGAAATATTCCTTCATCCTTATATCTTCGATGTCTTTCGCCCATTCCATGAAGTAGTCAACGGCGCACTGCGGACGGTAGGCGTCGAAGACCTTGAGCCTGAAGCCATGCCGGAGAAGCTCATCGCTCACGACTTTCAGCGAATCCGCCGCCTGACGTGTGAGGAGCGCGACAGGCTCGTCGTAACCCGGGATGCGGTCGCCGATGAAGTTGTATGTGCTGTGATAACGGATTTCCAAGATGACATCCGGCACGGCTTCGGTCACAAGAACGAAGTCAGAACTGTCTTCTTCCGGTGAGACTGAGACTTGGGGATTGTTACCGCAGGAAACGGCCATTGCTGCAATGGCGGCAAAAATAAAACTCAAGAAAAAATTACGCTTCATAAAGTAAAAATTTCAAATCAAATAAGTGCTCAATGTTTATAAATCAACGGTTTTCGTCGGCGCGGCTCATCACCTGTGTCATGCAGTGAGCGGCACCATATCCTCCGATGAGGTTGTCAAGCGGCACCCAATCCACACGCACGTTGTGTTTGGAATATTCAGCCTTGAGAGCATCGCTTTGACCCGCCACCGACATTATGTGACGCGCCCCCACCGTGAGGAAGTTGTTGGCGTAATGGTCGGCGTCGTCCTTGCTGATGCGGATGATGTCAACGCCTCTCGACTCGAGAAACTCGCGGAATCCCATTCCGGAATAGGACGGTTCTTTGTGATACCCTTTTTGGCCGGCATCGCGGACATACATATCCATCGTGAGATAGTTGATGTCGCTCGTGTCAGTGGCATCATAGCGGTTGAAGCACATCGTGCATAAGTCTTTGTCGATGACGTTGAAATATGTGTCGAGATGCATCTGATACTGGTCTTTCCAGCGTTCGCGCACGACCACCACGGTGTCATGTCCGAAGCAGTCGTTTTCAATAAGCTCGTCGATAGCGTTTTGGTTAGTTCTCAGTCCCTGCCCGATGAGGCTTATTGTTCCGAATGGAATGTAATCGCCGCCTTCAAGATGGCTGTCCTCTCCGCTGACGCGGTAGAACGCCGGTTCGCCGAGTTGTTCGTAACAGGCCTCGATGATGTCAACTTCAGGGAATCTCTGAGCCGAATTCATGCGGCACATAATGTGTCCTTGTGGGGTCGTTATGCTCTGGTCTCTCAGAAAATACATGTTCATCAGAGGATTGTGTATATATTCCGCCGTATATCCCGTGTTGATGCCAGATTCTTCGAGAACCACGGTTGGTCTGTTGATTATGACGCGCAGCAGGTCGGAATTGCTCATCGCGGCAAGCACTTCCTGCCTGTATGCTTCCGCTTCCTCGGGCGAAATTCCGGTGCCGGCGACATCGTATGTGAGTGATCCGTCGGCGAGGGCGACAAGTTCGTCATGGGGCATCGACAACAATATGTTCGCAACTGTATGTACAGTGCAGCCTTCGGCTTCGAGCATGGAGATATAATTTCTGTGTTCGGACGCTGCTTCATCAATGTTGAAATATGTTTCATAAAGTCCGGCAGCGGGATGAATAACACCGTCAAACAGTTCTAAACCGGGCGTGTACATCAGTATCGAACCTGCTTTGTGATATTCGGCCTGTGGGAAACTGTATTCCGGCGCGACTGGATTCTCTGGTATGTCTGGCTTGTTTTTGGTACACCCGTGCGCAATCAGACATGTAAATACTATCAGTAATGTGAATTTGGCCGTAATTTTCATATCGTATAAAATAAATTTGTTTGTTATAATTCTAACAAAACAAGCACCGAAGGCTTGAAACCCTCGGGCTTGTTTTCTTCTAACTTTACTCTCTTAACTCTACTATTTACTCCACCGGAATGTCCTTGTTCACGTTCTTGCTTCCGACGAGCGCGTAGAACAGGATGTAGGCGGCGCAGGCGACGACCACGATGTAGCTCGTCATGTAGCTGCCGGTCCAGTCGGCGACGAGGCCCTGAAGACCGACCATGATGGCGAAGCCGAACACCATTGTCATGAACGCGCCGGAGGCGATGGCAGTGTATTTGCCGAGGCCTTCGGTGGCGAGGTTGAAGATGGCACCCCACATCACCGAGGTGCAGAGACCGACGAGGATGAAGGCGAAGATGCCGACAGGCACCTCGGCCCAGATGACAGAGACGTTAGCCCAGTCGATGCCCGGGACGCTGACCATCCATGAGGCGGGGGCGAACATGCCGAACAAGACCAAGACGATGGCTGCGATTGAAACAGTCGTGACCATAGCCTTTGAGGAGACCTTGCTGCCGATGGCGCCGCCGATGAAACGACCGATGAGCATCATCAGCCAATAGACGGCGACGATGAGGCCGACGATAGTGGCGTTCATGCCGAGACCTGGTGTCACTGAATCAGGCTGTGATGTCAGATACTGCATGATGTATGTCGGCGTTCCGACCTCGATGCCGCCGTAAAGGAAGATGGCCAAGATGCCGAGCTTGAAGTGACGGAACGAGAACGCGCTGTATTTGTCTTTCTTCTCCGACTTGACTTCCACAGGCTGCGCCGGCTCCTCAATCTTGGTGAAGAGGATGACGATGAAGCCGATGACGAAGATGGCGAGTGCTATCAGTAATGCAGGTGTGGCATCGGAGATTCTCGCTTTCGTGGCATCGCCGATGAGTGCGCCCATGATGATATACACCGCGACAGCCGCCGCCGAGTTGAACACGCCGCCGATCTGGATGAGCTGGTTGCCTTTGTTGCCGCCGCCGCCGAGGAGGTTGAGCATCGGGTTGACGACAGTGTTGAGCATGCACATGCAGAATCCCGCGATGAATGCGCCGAGAAGGTAAAGGCCGAAACCGACCGAACCGCTCGCCCATTGTACCAAGATGCCGACGATGCCGACCGCCAAGGCGATCAATGAAGTCTTTTTATAACCGAATTTCTTGATGAGCATACCAGAAGGGATTCCCATCACCAAGTATGCGATGAAATTGCCATAGTTTCCAATCTGTGAAAGGAAGTTGCTTGCTCCGAACTGATTTTTAACGATGACGGCCATCGGTGAGCAGAGGTTCGTCACGAAGGCTATCATTGCGAAGAGGGCGATCATGACGATGATAGCTCCCCATTGTTTTGCTTTTTGTGCCATAATATTAGTTGTTTAATTGTTTACTATTAAAAAAACTTGTGAAACTTGTGTTCTTAACTTGTGAAACTAGTGTTAAAAAATTTAAAAATTTGAAAACTTGAATTTTATCGTCTGTTTATATTCTTCTCCCGGTCGCAGCACCGCGTTCGGGAAGTCGGGTTTGTTCGGGGAGTCGGGGAGGGCCTGGCATTCAAGGGCGACGCCTTCGTAGTCCTCGTAGCTCCTGCCGCATTTGCCTGTCGGGCAGCCGCTGAGCCAGTTGCCGGTGTAACACTGTACGCCCGGCTGCGTGGTGAACAGCTCGACTTTTATTCCGGACTCCTCGCTCATGAGTGCCGCCGTCTGATGCATCTCGCCTTTCTTGTAGCTGTCGATGACCCAGCAGCTGTCGTAGCCCTTGCCGTTGACCAAGGCGTCGAACTTCTCGTTGATGTCCTTGCCGATGAGCTTAGGCTCGGTGAAGTCCATCGGTGTGCCTTTGACCGTGGCGACCTCGCCTGTCGTGATGAGTTCGTCGGTGGCGGGGAGATAGTTATGCGCGAAGAGTTTCATCTTGTGGTCGAGGATGTTGCCGTTGCCTTCACCTTTTAAATTAAAGTAGGTGTGGTTGGTGAGGTTCACTATCGTCGGGGCGTCGGTCGTGGCCGAGAGTTCGAGTGTTATCTCGTTGTCGTCGTTCCAGCTGTAAACCGCCTTTGCGGTGAGGTTGCCCGGGTAGCCGGCCTCGCCGTCTTTCGAGAAATACGTGAACTCCACTTTGTCACCGACTTGTCTGCCTTCCCAGTATTGGTTCGCGAATCCTTCCGGACCGCCGTGAAGATGATGCTTGCCGTCGCTGGTGTTAAGCACGAGCTGATAATTCTTCCCGTCGATGCTGAACTGCCCGTGGTTGATTCTGTTCGCGAAACGTCCCGGCACCTTGCCCGCGCACGGGCCGTCGCCGACGTAATCTTCAAGGTTCTTGTAGCCGAGGACGACATCACGCATCTTCCCGTTCCTGTCGGGGACGACGACGGAGACGATGCCCGCGCCGATGTTGCACAACGTGACGGACGCGCCTAACTTGTTCGTCAGCTTGAATGTCTGAACGGTCTTCATATCTTTCATGTGGTCAACTATTGATATTATTCTTGAGTCGTCGCTGTTTTCTGTTTTCTTCTTTTTTATTTCCATAACTACCAGAGTTTGTTAGGATAAACGCCTTTGTCAATCAGGTTGACGATTTTCTTCATGACATCGGGCTTGTCTTCTTTGTATGTCACGCCGAACCAGACTGCGTCGCTCGAAAGCACTTTGAGCTTGGCGTTCTTGCTGTTGATTTGGTTGTTGACCTCCAACGGGATGTAATATTCAGCCTTGATGTTGGTTTGCGCGGGGCCTTGGAGGAATGTCTTGAAGCCGTCGGCGAGGTGTCCGAGGAAGTCGGGCGTGAAGCCGAAGAAGTTCATCGAGACTAATGTGTCGAGGTCCAAGGCGTGTTCGCCGGTCTCATCGGTGTATGCCGCGCCGTCGGCTGTCTTCGCTATAGACGTGCGTTCGACGATGGTCTGGAGGTAATGGCATCTGTTCTGTGTGCAGACGCCGCGCGACACGGTGCCGAAGTCTGACAATGTGTTTCTCAACTTGTATGCTACCATCGAATATGCGCCTTTCTTGCCTTCGCATTCCGTAAGGTATTGAGCCATAACCTCGTATGCCTCTTTTCCATAGAAGTCATCTGCGTTGATGACTGCGAACGGCTCTTTGATGACATCGGCTGCCATGAGCACCGCATGACCTGTGCCCCAAGGCTTCACACGGCCTTCAGGAATCGAAAAACCTTCCGGCAACTTGTCCAACGACTGATAGACATATTCCACCGGCATCCCGAAACGCTCAGTGTTGTTGATCTTCTCGAACGCTTCCGCGAAATCCTTGCGGATGACGAACACGACCTTGCCGAAGCCGGCGCGTTTCGCGTCAAAAATCGAATAATCGAGGATGGCTTCGTTGTTGGGGCCGACGCCGTCCATCTGCTTCAGGGCTCCGTAACGTGAACCCATTCCTGCTGCCAAAACTAATAATGTTGGTTTCATTTCTATTGTAATTTAAATATTTTCAATTGTTTATCTACGGATGTGTAGCCGCTCGCGGTTCGCCTATTCGAGCCTCCTTGCGCCGTCGGAGATGACCACGTCATAGACCTTCGGCTCATGCCCGAATTTCTTGTTGAACTTCTCTTTCGCTGTGGCGATGAACTTGTCGTAAAGGCCTTCTTTCACGAGGTTGATGGTGCAGCCGCCGAAGCCGCCGCCCATGACGCGCGAGCCGGTGACACCGCATTCTTTCGCTATATCGTTCAGATAGTCAAGCTCTTCGCAGCTGACTTCGTATTCCTTGCTCATGCCGTGATGTGTGCCGTACATGCGGTCGCCGACGGTCTCGTAGTCGCCTCTCTCAAGGGCGGCGCAGACATCGAGGACACGCTGTCTCTCACCTATGACATATTTTGCACGCATGTAGTCTTCGCCTGAAATCTCGTTCTTGACTTCATCGAGCATCGACATCGTTGCATCGCTTAAATGATTGACTTCCTGATGTTTGGCCTTGATATGAGCGCAGGCGTTCTCGCACGACTCGCGGCGTTTGTTGTAGGCCGACGATGCGAGCTCGTGTTTCACGACGGTGTCGAGAAGCACCACCTTGTAGCCTTTCGGGTCGAACGGGAAGTATTCGAACTCCATCGTCGCGCAGTTGAGGCGCATGAGGTGGCCTTCTTTTCCGAAGACGGAGGCGAACTGGTCCATGATGCCGCATTTCACGCCGCAGTAGTTGTGTTCGGTTGACTGTCCGATGCGGGCGAGCTCGAACTTGTCAATGCCTAAATCATATATGTCGTTCAACGCGTTGGCGAATGTGCTTTCCAACGCCGCCGATGACGACATCCCCGCTCCGAGCGGCACGTCGCCGGCAAAGACCGTGTCGAAGCCTTTGGGTTCGAATCCGCGTTTCTGCATCTCGCGGACGACACCGAAGATGTAACGCGCCCATTGCTCTCTCGGGGCGTCGGCTTCCGTCATCCCGAACTCCGACATCGCGGCGTAATCTATTGAATAAGCGCGGATTCTGTCGGTGCCGTTGGGGTTAATGGCGGCGTAGATGCCTTTGTCGATGGCGCCCGGGAACACGAAACCGCCGTTGTAGTCGGTGTGCTCGCCGATCAAATTAACACGACCTGGTGATGTATAAACACGGAACTCGTTGCCGAACAATGAGTTAAACTTTGATTTGATTTCTTTCGTGTCCATTTTCAGAGTTATTTTTTAATTATTGATTTAATTGATTTTCCGTTTTTGCTGATGATTTCAACTATGTACATCCCGTCTTCGAGTTCTGAAAGGTCGAGGACTGCCTTCTTATTATTAATGGTGAATTCATCGACTTTTATACCTAAAAGATTGAATATGCAGATGCTCTGAATTGTTTCTTCTCCGCTGATTGTCAATGTGTTGCTGAATGGGTTCGGATAGACTATCGCGTCATTCATCGTTATTTCATCGACTGATACACCTGTGGTGTCTGTTGGCACGACTTTCACGTTGTCGATGAACCACGAATACCACAGCTGCGAGGCGTCTGAGTTATATCCGCGCCATTTTATTCTGATGTTTTGTCCTTGATAATCAGAGAGGTCGATGTTCACTTTCTCGTCATATTGGTTTATGCCGAATGAGAGGTCGGCGGCGTCCCAGACCTCGTTCCACATCCCTGTGTTGGTGTTGAGTATGCTCACCGTGAAATGGTCGTGATAGGGGAATCCGTAGTGGCAGAACGTCTCGAAGCTGAGTGCCGTTGGGCGGTCGATTGTCAGCATAGGCGAGATGAGTTGCTCGTCTTGCATCCCGGCCTCGTCGGTGTAGTCCCATTCGAGAGCGGCCTGTTTCACGCCTTGTTTCGGGACGACGACATATTCATAATTGTCGCTGTCGGTATAATATGTTGTCCCGACTCTCGACCAGACGAACCAACTCATATTCGCCGACTCCATCATCCAGTCTTGCGGCGGAAACTGCTCGCCTTCAAAGCCTTCGAGCAGAAGCGGACGCTGCCAGTCCCAGTGGATTGCGTACGGGTCAGATGTGGCGGTATGTCCGAGTTCATCTTCTAAATTGAAAACGATTTCGCCGGAAGTGTGGTTCGGCTGCGCCGGAATCGTGCCAGTGAAGTCGTAGTTGCTCTTCGATGACTTGTGGAATGTGATGTTATGTGACTGACCGTCAATGGTATATGTCGCTTCCATCTCGTCTGGAACATCCGACTCGTCATAAATTCTGATTGTGATTTCCATGTCGGTGTCGGCCCATTGCTGCGTTCCGGCGACAGAGACCACCGTCGGCGGGTCGTTGTCAACGGTCGTCGAGTTGACGAAGATGTCGTCAATGAAGAGGTTCCAGCCTCTGTCGCTCACTGCCTCGAAGATGACAAAGCCGTAACCATCGGGGCAGTCGAAAGTGTAACTGTATTCATACCAGTCGTCAACGTTTTCAACGACAGGCTCAAGCTCCGTGTGGCGGTGGACCGTGCCGAGAAGCGTTGCGCCTTCGACAGACGGAGTCGGGGAGTAATAGACATTGATTTTATCCGACTTCTGCCAGCTGTTGTAGTTTCTGAAAATCCAGAAACGGACGATGTTGTCGGTGGCGCTGAGTTGCATCTTCGGCGACACGAGCATCGCGCCGTCGCCGACATCCGAGAGGTAACTGTAATATCTCGCCATCGCGTCGCTGCCGTTATGCGGCTCGCACATCGGCCATTCGCCGACGGTGAAACGCTCGAAAACCTCATCGCCGACGAGACAGACATTCTGCCATCCGAATGGCGGAAACGTCTCTCCGTCAAAGCCTTCCGTCAGCGGGAACTGGTCAATCGGCTTCAGGGCTGTCCCTGTGAAAACCATCGTCTCCAAATGAGTGTTGTGCATTGAGGTGATGTCAAAATGCAGGATGACATACTGGTCCGGGCTGAGGCTCATCGGGAGCTGTCCATGCGCTGTGAACTCCAACGTGGCGCCGACAGGAATGTCGTATGTCGTGATTGTGTTTCCGTCTTTGGTGAACGTAACGTTTTGATAATCACCTGATATGTTGTAAAAACTGATGGTCTCGACTTCAGAGCCGGTGTTTGAGACGTTGAAGCGGAAATGTCCGTATTCGCCGAAATAGACGGTGGTGTCGGGCGTTAGCTGCTCTGCGGAGAAATTGTATGGTTCTGTCTTCTCAATCACGATGTCGTCAAGCGAGAGATACCATGTCAAATTGTCGGCTGTGTAATGGAAACCGATGTATTTCGTGCCTGCCGTCTCGCTTTCGTAAATGAGCGTCATGTATTGATATTCAGTGTTGTTAATGATGGTCTCGGACAGAATCGTGGTCGTCATGCTGCCCGGATTCGCGGCGTTTCCGGCTTTGATTTCAAAGTCGAAATGCCCGACGCCGTTCGTCACATACCAAAATGAAATCCTGTAAACGGAATTGGCTTCGGTTGTAATCTCTTTGTACATCCATTTCTCGCGGTTGTACTTCGCGTAAACGTACCAGTCGCCTGAATGCGGGATGCGGTTGTGATCCTGCTCCTGGAAGCCGCAACGCCAGCCGTCGTCGTCACAGATCCAGCCGACAGGTGCCTCGCCATCTGTGTTGTCTTGTTCAAAACTTTCATTTACAATGACTTGGGAAAAGCCAGAGAAACTCATCATGAGTATGAAAAACGCTATGTAAAGTCTTTTCATCGTTGTTAAATATTTTTTATGTTTGAATTCCAAATTTAAAACGCCAAAATTAGCAGATTTTTTTCATTTTCACAAATTTTTTATCGGAAAATTATACTTACCTTTGTTAAAAATTTAATCTTCCGATATGAAATCTAAATTTGTTGATTGTCTGATAGTTACGTTTGTTTTGTCGATGATTTTGATGCTTCTATCATGTGATAGCCCGTCAAAGACGATTTTCCTGAGAGATTATATCACTTCCGACATGCAAGATGATGTAATGCCCGCGATTCGTAATGCAGTAGAAGATTGCAATAGATTGAAAGCCAATAAGTTGGTTCTTCCGTCAGGACATTTGCAGGTTAAACCTGATTTCGCTTTTGAACGCTATTGTTTCGTGACAAACAATGATGAAGGCTTGAAACGCATCGCCTTCGACCTTTCGGGAATGGAAAACATTGAAATTCAAGGCGATGACACACATCTTGACTTCGTCGGATATGTCGTGCCTTTTCTGCTGAATTATTCAAATAATGTTGTAATTGACGGAGTCTCAATTGATTACACGACACCTTTCCATTCGGAAGCGGAGATAATTGATGTGAAAAATGACTATGTTGACCTTAAATTTGACAAAGATGAGTTTCCATACGAGATCAGAAACGGACTGCTGTGTTTTGCGAATAAGCCGACAGGTCACGGTTTTTACAATTCCATGCTCGAATTTGACAGGCAAAAACGCGAGCCGGCGCACGACGCCGTTGACTATTGGGCTGACGGTGCCGTGAAAGCCGCGGATCTGGGAAATGATTGTGTTAGAATATTTTACGATGGCATGAAGGCGACACCAAGCAATATCCTCGTCTTCGGCTGCGGCCATCGCCTCGTTCCGGCTTTCATCATCTCGGATTGCCGTAACGTGCTGATTAAGAACACTAATGTCTATCATTCCGGCGGGATGGCTTTCGTGGCGCAACGCTCGATGGACATTGAGTTGAATAAATGTAATGTCACGCCGGCACCTGACAAAAACCGTGTTCTCAGCGCGACCGCCGACGCGACTCATTTCGCGAACTGCGGCGGCTATGTTAAACTGACCGACTGCCTCTTTGAAAATCAATTCGATGACGCGACGAATATTCATGGCATCTATTGCAAAATAATCGATGTTGTTTATCCTAATAAATTGATTGTCAAACTTATGCACGAGGCTCAATATGGCTTTTATTTTTTCAAGAAAGGTTTGAATATCGAAATTGTGAACAATCAAAGTCTTGAACACGTCGAAGATGCGGTGGTCGAGGAGGTAAGGATAATTAATAAGGAGTATCAGGAAATCGTTTTGAGGGAGCCGTTGAGCGCGTTTGTGGAAAGAGGCTTTGTCGTCGCGCAAACGTCTTATTATCCGGAAGTTACGATAAAAGGCTGCACTCTCCGTTCAAACCGCGCCCGTGGTCTGCTGCTCGGCTCGCGTGCAAAAATCGTCATCGACTCGAACTATTTCCACGTGCCGGGCTCGCCGATATATTTTGAGGGCGACGGCTCGTATTGGTTCGAACAAAGCGGCATCCGCGATGTGGAAGTCACACGGAACACCTTCGACAACTGCGGCTTCGGCTCGCCAAGCTGGGGAAAAGCCACAATCGCCGTCGGCTCCGGCATCTGGAAAGACAAGGAAAATTGCCGTTATCACAAGAATATCCGCGTCCACGACAATGTGTACAGGCATTTCGACCCGAGAATTGTTAATGTTTATTGTGTTGACGGTTTCGGTTT
>X431_Quagga__coassemble_193_pt1 | contig 11823 bp, 12 predicted proteins | sample X431_Quagga__metabat2_low_PE_006 | metagenome-assembled genome bin X431_Quagga
ACAGAGACAGTACTCAGCGGCATCAGGCCGACAGGAAATTTGCACCTTGGCAATTATTTCGGCGCGGTGAAGAACTTCATCCGCCTTCAGGATAACTACGACTGCTATTTCTTCATAGCTGACTATCATTCACTTACGACGCATCCGCATCCCGATGACCTTCACGGAAGGGTTCGCCAGATTTTAGTCGAATACCTCGCGGCGGGCGTTGACCCGGAGAAGGCGACGCTGTATGTTCAGAGCGACGTGCCGGAGGTGCTGGAGCTTTATCTTTTCCTGAACATGAACGCTTACATCGGTGAGCTTGAACGCGTCACGACATTCAAGGAGAAGGTCCGCAAGCAGCCCGACAACGTCAACGCCGGCCTCCTCACCTACCCGACCCTGATGGCCGCCGACATCCTTATCCATCGCTCGAACTACGTACCCGTGGGCAAAGACCAGGAGCAGAACCTCGAGAAAGCCCGCGACTTCGCCGGACGTTTCAACAACATCTACGGAATAGATTACTTCCCAATTCCGCAGGCGTTCAACTTTGGAAATCAGTTGGTTAAGGTGCCTGGTCTCGACGGCAACGGCAAGATGGGCAAAAGCGAAGGCGAAGGCAACGCCATCTTCTTAGCCGAAGACGACGCCTCAATCCGCAAGAAAGTGATGCGCGCCAAGACCGACAGCGGCCCGACGGAGATGAACCAGGAGAAGCCGGAGGCCATACAGAACCTCTTCCAGCTTATGAGCATCGTCTCGACACCCGACACCGTGAAATTCTTCGACGACGCATATAACAACATGACGGTACGCTACGGCGACATGAAGAAACAACTCGCCGAAGACATGATAAAGTTCGTCACCCCGATACGCGAACGCATCCGCGAAATCGATGCCGACGACGACTATATTAATAAGGTGGCACGCATGGGTGCCGAGAAAGCCCGCGAAAGCGCCGCCAAGACAGTGAAGGAAGTCAGGGAAATAATCGGCTTCAAACCATTCTGACTTTTAAACTTTCAACATTTATAAACTTTACAAACTTTCAACCTTTCAACCTTTATAAACTTTCCAACTCTATGATAAGTCACGAAAAGGTCCCGGAGCGTGCGGTTTTAGTCGCCGTCAGCACCTACGAGCAGAACAAGGAGAAGACGGAAGAATACCTCGACGAGCTTGAGTTCCTCCTTGAGACGGCGGGCGGTGTCACCGTGGGGCGTTTCGTGCAGCCGCTCGACCGGCCCAACAGCGTGACGTATCTCGGAAGCGGGAAGCTCGAGGAACTGCATCAGTACATCAAGGCGGAGAGCATCGACATGGCCATCTTCGACGACGAGCTGAGCGCGACGCAGATACGCAACCTCGAGAAGGAACTCGAATGCCGCATCTTGGACAGGACCAACCTCATCTTGGACATCTTCGCGAAGAACGCGAAGACCACCTACGCCAAGACGCAGGTGGAACTCGCACAGTATCAATACATGCTTCCCCGTCTCACGCGGATGTGGACGCACCTCGAACGTCAGCGCGGCGGCATCGGGATGCGCGGCCCCGGCGAGACACAGATCGAGACCGACCGCAAGATCATACGCGACAAAATAGCCCTGCTGAAAGAGAAACTCAAAGAGATCGACATGCAGAAGTCGGTGCAGCGCAAGAACCGCCAGCAACTCGTGCGCGTCGCCCTCGTGGGCTACACCAACGTCGGCAAGTCAACGATAATGAACATGTTGAGCAAGAGCGACGTCTTCGCCGAGAACAAACTCTTCGCGACATTGGACACCACAGTGCGGAAAGTCGTCATCGACAACCTGCCGTTTCTGCTGTCAGACACCGTCGGATTCATCCGTAAGCTGCCGACACAGCTCATCGAGTCGTTCAAGTCAACGCTCGACGAGGTGAGAGAGTCGGATATCCTGCTCCACGTCGTTGACATCTCACATCCCGACTTCGAGTCGCAGATTGAGACGGTGAGCCAGACACTGAGCGAGATAGGCGCGGGCGACAAGAAAGTCATCATGATTTTCAACAAGATAGACGCATATCAGTACGAGGTGAAGGAAGAAGACGACCTCACGCCCGCAACGAAGCGCAACTACACGCTCGACGACTGGAAGAAGACATGGATGGCGAAGGGCAGCCCTTGCATCTTCATCTCGGCGAAAGACAAAGAGAATTACCAGGAGTTCAGGGAGCTGCTTTATCATGAAATCAAAGACATGCACGCCCTGAAATATCCTTTTGACAACTTCCTTTATTAAGTTAAAGATATGATTATCAACACGCATTGCCACATCTACGACGAGGCCTTCAACGCCGACCGCGAGGAAGCGTTCCGTCGCGCACTCGACGCCGGTGTGGAGATGCTGCTGCTTCCAAACACCGACGAGCTCTCAATAAAGCCGATGATGGATTTTTACGAAAAACATCCTGAAAACGTGAGAGTTATGATGGGGCTTCATCCCGAATCGGTGAAAGAAGACTACGTGAGACACCTCGGGGTAATCGAGAACACTCTCAACTCCCAACTCTCAACACTCAAATCTGACCTGGTCGGTATCGGCGAGATCGGTTTGGATTTCTATTGGGACAGAACCTTTGAGAAACAACAGATTGATGTTCTGCACGAGCAGTTGAAATGGGCGAAAGACCTTAATCTTCCGGTTTCCATTCACACGAGAAACGCGTTTCCGGAGATGTTCAAGGTCATCGACGGCGAGCAGGACGGACGGTTGAGAGGCGTGATGCACTGTTTCAACGGCACGTTTGACGAGGCGAAAACCGCGCTGTCGTACGGTTTCGCGCTCGGCATCGGCGGGGTGATAACATATAAAAACTGTTTCGTGAGAGATTTCCTGAACGAGATACCGCTGGAATCAATCGTTCTTGAGACCGACGACCCGTATCTGCCGCCGGTGCCGTATCGCGGCAAGCGCAACGAACCCGCTTACATCGTGAAGACGGCGGAGAAAGTGGCGGAGATTTACAATCTGACATTTGAAGAGGTCGTCGCGAAGACGGCGGAGAACGCATCGACTTTATTTGATTTAAAGATTCAAAAATTTAAAAATTCAAAGATTCAATAATTTAAGATTGAGGAAAAATAAACAGATATGAACAATTCGATTTTGGTTTTATATACAGGCGGCACGATCGGGATGATGAAAGACCCGGCGACGGGGAGCCTCGTGCCGTTCGACTTCGGCAACATCTACGAGCATCTGCCTGTCCTGCGCAATTTAGAATACGGCATTGATTTCTACCCGTTCGAGCATCTCATCGACTCGTCGAACATGACGCCCGACTTCTGGGTGTCGCTGGCCGAGAAGATTGAAGAGAACTACGACGACTACGACGGTTTTGTGGTGTTGCACGGTTCCGACACGATGGCATACAGCGCGTCGGCGTTGAGTTTCATGCTCGAGAACCTCAGCAAGCCGGTAGTGTTCACCGGCTCGCAGCTGCCGATGGGTATGGTGAGGAGCGACGGGCGCGAGAACTTCATCGCGGCCATCGAGATAGCGGCGGCCAAGGACCATGACGGCGGCCCGTGCGTGCCGGAGGTGTGCATCTTCTTCGAGAACGAGCTGCTCAGGGGCAACAGATCGACGAAGCACAACGCCGAACACTTCAACGCGTTCACCACGGGCAATTACCCGACGCTCGCCGATGTCGGCATCAAGATAAAATTCAACAAGGAATACATCGCGAAAAAAAGCGACGGGCAGCTCATCGTCCACAGGCGGTTCGACACCAACGTCGGCATCCTGAAGCTGTTTCCGGGCATCACGCCGGAGTTCGTGCGTCACACGTTGCAGACTCCGGGGCTGAAAGGGCTCATCATGGAGACCTTCGGCTCGGGCAACGCGCCGACGACGGAGTGGTTCATCGACAGCCTGAAGGACGCCATCGACGGCGGACTCATCATCTTCAACGTGACGCAGTGCAAGTCGGGGTCGGTCGAGATGGGGCGTTATGAGACGAGCCTCGACCTCAACAGGATCGGCGTCATCAGCGGACACGACATCACGACGGAGTCGGCACTGGCGAAGATGATGTACCTGCTCGGCGAAGGCCTCGACAGGAAGAGCATCGAACATTACCTTCAGACGCCGCTGAGGGGAGAGATGACGGTTTGAAAGTTCAAAAGTTATAAGTCTGAAAGTTGAAAGTTTAAGAAGGGAAGATTTTTAAAATGGGAGATATGCAATAAGGCGAAGTTTATTCCGTTGATAATGCAACATTTAAGGGAAGGGTGAAAATTTTTTACAAAAAAAGCGGCAAAGATGAAAAATAAATGTCGCCGCAAAAGAAAAAATGTGTAATTTTGACCCGATTTTTTTACGGGTTGGAGAAAGGCATCTGGAGAGATGTCCGAGTGGTTTAAGGAGCACGCCTGGAAAGTGTGTATACTTCAAAAGGGTATCGCGGGTTCGAATCCCGCTCTCTCCGCGGAGAAACGAAATTAAATTAAAGTTAAATAAAAGAAAATCAATTAAATCAACAACAAAAAAGTAGTAATCAACATTTCAAATCATGAAAAAGTTATTTGCTTTGCTCACAGTTGCAGGATTCTTGACATTCGGAATCAGCAACACACTTCTCGCACAAGAAGAGAACACACAACCGGTTGAAGCTCAGACAGAACAAGTCGCAGCACCTGCACAGGAAGTCGCGCCGGTTCAGTCAAACCCATTGGCAGCACCTGAGACAGATGCCACATTCCACGAAGTCTTGAAGAAACAGTTCATCGATGGTGGCTGGGGCTTCATGAGCGTCATTTTGTTAATCTTGGTCCTCGGTTTGGCAGTGTCAATCGAGAGAATCATTTACCTGACATTAAGCACGACAAACACGAAGAAGCTTCTCACCGACCTTGAGGCCACACTCAACAAGGGCGGCATCGAGAAGGCGAAAGACCTCTGCCGTGACACACGCGGTCCGGTCGCGAGCATCTTCTACCAGGGCCTCATGCGCTACAACGACGGTCTTGAAGAAGTCGAGAAATCAATCGTTTCATACGGTTCGGTCATGACAGGCAACCTTGAAAGCGGCGCGAGCTGGATTTCATTGTTCATCGCCTTGGGACCTATGTTGGGATTCATGGGAACAGTTATCGGTATGATCGCGGCATTCGACGCTATCGCAGCAGCAGGTGACATCAGCCCGACAGTCGTCGCAGGCGGTATGAAGGTCGCTCTTTTGACAACAGTGTTCGGTCTTATCGTCGCTGTCATCCTTCAGATCTGCTACAACTTCATCCTCAACAAAATTGAAGGCATCGTCAACGACATGGAAGACTCATCAATCACTTTCATGGACATGCTCCACGCTTATTCAAAGAAAAACTAATCTAACAAAAGAGAAGAATCATGGTCGATAAATTATCAAAATACTGCAAATATGGTCTCATAGGCCTCATGGCTCTCAACATCATCTTCGCCATCATCGTCATGGTGTCTGGTCAGGAAAGCGTTGGAACAGCGATGGTCTTTGCATATTGCATGCTTGGATTGACTGTGGTTGCGATTTTGTTTGCACCTATCTACGGAACCATCATCAATCCGAAGAGCATCAAGTCGATTGGCCTTTACGTCGCCATAGCAGCCGTCGTGGCACTCCTTGCATGGTTGCTTGCGAAAGGCTCAACACTTCCTGCGGAATATCTTGAATCAATGGGCATCACAGAAAGTGTCGAGGCATTCGTTGACTTCTTCATGGTGTTCGTCTATATTGTTGTCGGTGCAACAATCGCAGCTGTAATCTATTCAGCCGTTTCGAAACTCATTAACAAATAATAAGGAAGGAAATTATCATGGCTCGTAAGAAAAAGAAAGTACCGGAAATCAACGCCAGTTCAATGGCCGATATCTCTTTCTTGCTGTTGATATTCTTCCTCGTTACCACTACGATGGACACTGACAGCGGTATCACCCGCCGTCTGCCCCCACCGATAGAAAACCCTGACATGGATGTCAAAGTGAAAGAAAGAAACATTTTGAACGTCATGATCAACAAGTACGACAAGCTCATGGTGAACGGAAAGCCCGGCGATGTGTCAACACTCAAGGACATCACCAAGGAATTCATCACACCGAGACCGAACGATGAGAAAGCTCCGGAAGTGGAGACGAAGGAGATTGAGCTTATCGGCAGCTTTATGACCAACAAAGGTGTCGTATCACTTAAGAATGACCGCGGTACTTCTTATATGATGTACATCGCCGTTCAGAATGAATTAGCGAAAGCTTTCAATGAACTCAGAGAAGAAGTCGCAATGAGATACTTCCAGCAGCATTATGCCGACATCACGGACAAAGACAAGCTCGATGCCGTGAACAAGGCAGTGCCGGTGCGTATCTCGGAGGCCGAACCTGAAGAAATCAAATAATAGGAGAGAAACATTATGGCAAAATTCAGAAAAAACGAAGCTAAGGAAGTCCCGGCGATCTCTACCGGTTCCATGCCTGACATCATCTTCATGTTGATATTCTTCTTCATGGTGACAACCTCAATGCGCGAGACTACATTGAAAGTTAAAGTGAAATTGCCGGAAGCGACAGAAGTCCAGAAGCTTGAGAAGAAATCTCTCGTCAGCTTCATCTACATCGGCCCTCCGACAAACGCTAAACTGTATGGTACCGAATCACGTATCCAGCTCAACGACCAGTACGCACGTATCGACGACATCATCCCGTTCATCGAACAGGAACGTCTCGACCGCGCCGAGGCCGACCGTCCACTCCTCACCACATCACTCAAGATTCACGAGGAAGTGAGAATGGGCCTCGTCACCGACGTCAAGCAAGAGCTGCGTAAATGCGGCGCATTCCGTATCAACTACTCAGTACGTAAAGGCGAATAATAACATTAAGTTATAAAAAAGAGAAAGGGAAACCGAGAGGTTTCCCTTTTTTATATTTTTTGTTGTCCGCTAAACATTTCGAGTTACTACATAAAATAGGGTTGATTACGTTTTGTGGATTCAGCTTTTTTTGCTTTGTTAAAAAATAAAAATTACATGGGCAAAGGTGCTGATTTTTTCGGACAGCCGCCCGATGACAAGGTGGAAAATCGCTTGGCAAGTCAAAGATTTTTCAAATCAGTCGAGAGCTGATGGACAAAAGCCAAAAAAATCCTTGGCAGCGTGTAAAAATATTACACAAAAAATGTTCGCCTGTTCTGTCCATGATGAAACCCATTCGTGTCATTCGTGTTATTCGTGGTGACAAAAAGAGTGCACCAAAACTTCACGTCTCGATGCACTCTCTTAACTCTAATCTCCTAACCTGAATTACCAGGCGAAGAGCGGATATTCTGCCATGATGGCGTTGACTTTCTCCTTCACCATGTTGATCTTGGCGTCCGGAGCTGTCTTCGCGACCGGGTCGATTGCCGAGATGACGTCGTCGATCATGTCAACGATCGGCTCCATCATGTCTTCCTTCAAGCCACGTGTCGTGATGGCCGGCGTGCCGATGCGGAGACCTGATGTGAGGAACGGTGAACGGCTGTCGAACGGGACCATGTTCTTGTTGACGGTGATGTCGGCGAGGACGAGTGTGTTCTCGACCATCTTGCCTGTGATCTCCGGGAACTTGGTGCGCAGGTCGATGAGCATCAGGTGGTTGTCGGTGCCGCCGCTGATGATCTTGTAGCCTCTCTCGTTGAATGCCTTTGCCATCGCAGCGGCGTTCTTCTTCACCTGGAGGATGTATTCGAAGTATTCATCTGACAGAGCCTCGCCGAAAGCGACTGCCTTTGATGCGATGACGTGCTCGAGCGGGCCGCCCTGAACGCCTGGGAACACCGCGCTGTTGAGCAGTGCCGACATCATCTTCACTTCGCCCTTCGGTGTCGTGTAGCCCCACGGGTTCTCGAAGTCTTCGCGCATCATGATCATGCCGCCGCGTGGTCCGCGGAGTGTCTTGTGTGTCGTCGTCGTGACGATGTGGCAGTATTCGAGCGGGTCGTTAAGGATGCCGCGTGCGATGAGACCTGCCGGGTGGCTGATGTCGGCCATCAGGATGGCGCCGACCGAGTCAGCGGCCTTGCGCATACGCGCGTAGTCCCAGTCACGTGAATATGCCGAGGCACCGGCGATGATGAGTTTCGGCTTGTACTGCGCGACTTTCTTCTCCATGTCGTCGTAGTCAACCATGCCTGTCTCAGGGCTTACCTGATAAGCCACCGGGTTGTAGAGCAGACCTGATGAGTTGACCGGTGAACCGTGTGAGAGGTGTCCGCCGTGTGAGAGGTCGAGGCCCATGAAGGTGTCGCCCGGCTTCAGGCAGGCGAGAAGCACCGCCATGTTGGCCTGTGCGCCCGAGTGAGGCTGCACGTTCACATACTTCGCCTGGAAGAGCTCGCCGGCGCGGTCGATGGCGATCTGCTCGGTCTGGTCAACGATCTGGCAGCCACCGTAGTAACGCTTGCCAGGATATCCCTCGGCGTATTTGTTTGTCATCACCGAACCCATGGCCTTCAAGACCTGATCGCTGACGAAATTTTCTGATGCGATAAGCTCAATACCGCCCATCTGACGCTTCTTTTCTTTGAGAATCAGATTGAAAACCTGTGTGTCTTTTTTCATTTTAAATTGTATTTAGTTGATATTTAATTACTTAAAATTTAAATCCAAATTTATTTCAAACCCCAAAATTATAAATTTTTCTTTAACAAAAAACATTTTAATTTTTTTTAATTTTGCAAAAAAAATCATGACCCTTGACGAGATAAAATCGGTTGTCGCGCAGGAGCTTTTGCGTTTCGATGGTTTCTATGAGGATGCGCTTCGTTCCGACAACCAGCTGTTGGACAAGATTGGTGCTTACACGTTGAAACACAAGGGGAAACAGCTGCGTCCGCTGTTCGTTTTCCTTTCTGCGAAATGCTTTGGCGAGGTCAACGACAGCACTTATCGTGCCGCCACTTTCATCGAGCTGCTTCACTCTGCCACGCTCATTCACGATGATGTCGTCGATGACGCCTCCGAACGGCGCGGCATGGCCTCCATAAACGCTCTTTACAAAAACAAAATCGCTGTGCTTTCCGGCGACTATCTTCTCGCAAAAGGCATGATGATAGCTCTGCAAAACAAAGAGTATCAGATGCTTGACATGATTTCGGAGGCGGTGGCAAAAATCGGCGACGGCGAGATTTCTCAACTCGACAAAGCCAAGAAAATGGATGTCTCCGAAGACGAATATTATCAGATCATCGAAAAGAAAACAGCCTCGCTCATCGCCTCATGCTGTGCCATCGGGGCTGTCTCAACCAACGCCGGCACGCAACATGTCGAGACGATGAGGCAATTCGGCACATACGCAGGAATGGCTTTCCAAATCCGTGACGACATCTTTGACTATCAACCTGATAACATGACAGGGAAAGGATTCGGCAACGACATCAAAGAACATAATATGACGCTGCCGCTCATCCATCTCCTGAAGGAAAGCTCGCCCGTCGAAAGAGAAATCATCAAAGGGAAGATTCTTCTTTGCGGGAAAAAGATGAGAACCATCAAGAAAATTATCGCTCTCGCAAATGAAAAGCACAGCCTCGAATATTGTACAGAAAAGATGAACGAATATATTCAAGAGGCTGAAAATCAATTAGATAAAATAGAGGAATCGGAGGCAAAAGCCGCCTTGAAAAAATTGATGTATTATTGTGTAAACCGTGAAAAATAAGTATATGAAAAAACTACTTTTGTTCATTTCAATTACCATGATGTTCGTTGCGAGTGCGACAGCTCAGTCGTTTTACGGCGGTGTTGCGCTTGGCGGTGTGACCTCGCAAGTTGACGGCGACGGCAACAATGGCTTTCACAAATTTGGCATCACCGGCGGCGGTTTCGTTGGTCTGAAACTCAGTGATATTTTTGACATTCAGTTGGAGATCAAATATATACAGAAAGGTTCCAAGTCGGCTGCCGATGACCCTTCGTCATTCAAGATTCGTCTTGACTACGTTGAGATGCCTCTTGTGGCGTCGGCGAATCTGGACTTTCTGAAAGTCAATGGCAGGGAACTTGACTGGCTGAAGTTTGAACTCGGCTTGAGCCTCGACGCACTTGTCTATACCAACCAGAAAATCAACGCCGCAAATGAAGCGACCGATATGTGGCGTCCGCTGTGCCTCAACGGAATCCTCGGTATGCAGTTCCAGCTGACGCCGAAACTCGGACTTGGTTTCCGCGTGATTACTTCAATAACATCGGCTTACAAAGGAAACTTCAACAAGGACACGGTGCGTTTCGGACAAAAAGGCGCGTTCAACGATGTCCTCGAACTTGTCTTTTTCTATCAATTCAAATGATTTTTGACGACATGAACGCGTCAAGTGGAAAAAACGACGGTATCCTGTCTTCTCCGTATCCCTCCGTATAGTGGGGTCTCGTCACCTCGCCGAAATATCAGCTCCGCACTGCTCCCGCCTCTCTCACAGCTGCCTGCCTATCGACTCCTTGTGTATTATCTCGAAGATGTCTTTCACCGACTCTGCGCTCAGACCGAGCCGCGCACCTTTGTTAATATGGTCTTCGAGCACCTGTTTCCACCGGTCCATCTGAAGCACCGCCACCTTCTGCTCTTTCTTGTATTCGCCGATCTTCTCCGACACGCTCATCCTCTTCGCGATGAGCTTCAGGATCTCGTCGTCGATGATGTCGATCTCCTTACGGAAGATTTGCAGCTTGGTCTCATCGTTGTTGGCGTTTTTCAGTCTGATAACCAAATGATTGAGAAGGTCTTGCATGGCTTCTGGCGTCAGCTGTTGCCGGCTGTCGGTCAGGGCTTCGGCGGGGTTGTGGTGCGCCTCGACCATGAAGCCGTCTGTGGCGAGGTCGAGGGCTCTCTGCGCCGTGTCCTGCAGCAGCTCGCGGCAGCCGCAGATGTGGCTTATGTCGGTGATTATCGGGATGTCGGGACGCAGCCTTCTGAGTTCTATCGGCACCTCCCAAAGCGGTTCGTTGCGGTATCGCGAGTCGTCGAACGACGCGAACCCCCTGTGTATCGCACCGAGATAACGCAGTCCGGCGCTCTCCATGCGCTCAAGGGCGCCGAGCCACAGCCTCACGTCGGGCGCGATGGGGTTCTTCACAAAGACAGGCATGTCGCTGCCTCTCAAGCAGTTGGCCAGCTCCTGGACCGAGAACGGATTCACCACCGTGCGCGCCCCGACCCACAGGATGTCGATGCCGTATTTCAGTGCGAGTTCGACGTGTTCCGGCATCGCCACCTCCGTCATCGTGAGGAAGCCGAACCGTTCCTTCGCCTCACGCATCCATCTCAGACCTATTTCACCAATGCCCTCAAAGGCATCAGGACGCGTGCGCGGCTTCCATATCCCGCCACGTAACACCTTGACATCCTTTATCTTACTCAAACCCGCCGCCGTCTCAAGCAACTGTCGCTCCGACTCCACGCTGCACGGCCCGCCAATGACCAACAGCCCGTCCTTGCGCCTAAACCACGCCTTTATGTCAAAATCGTTGTTCATCCAATATTTTTTTGCAAATATAAAAATTTAAATGCAACGGTTCGGCGAAAAATTGCTATTTTTGTGGGTTGAAATTTAAAAATTTAAAAATCGTGAAACGTACAGAGATTAAAGCCGCTCTCGCAATGCAAGAGCTTGATAATGAGATAAATGTAAAAGGCTGGGTGCGTAACAAACGCGGCAGCAAAAACGTCGCCTTCATCGCATTGAACGACGGTTCAACAATCAATAATCTTCAGTTAGTCGTTGATTTGGAGAAGATTCCGGAGGAGTACCTGGCTTTGATGCATGCCGACGGGTCGGTGTCGGCCAACGGGAAGCTCGTCCGTTCGG
>X431_Quagga__coassemble_205_pt1 | contig 11486 bp, 10 predicted proteins | sample X431_Quagga__metabat2_low_PE_006 | metagenome-assembled genome bin X431_Quagga
AGATGGGCCACCTCGACACCATCCTGACAATGGCAAAGAAAGGCCAGGTCCCTGGCGCACCGATGCAGTTCAACTTCGTCCTCGGCGTCCCGGGCTGCACACCGGCGACAGTAGCAAACCTCTGCTGGCTCGTCAACGGCATCCCAGCCGGCTCGACATGGACAGTGACAGGCGTCGGACGTAACGCGTTCCCGATGGCGGCGGCAGCTATCGCCATGGGCGGCAACGTGCGCGTCGGATTCGAAGACAACCTCTATCTCTCGAGAGGCGTCCTCGCCAAGTCAAACGGCGAACTCGTCGAGAAAGTCGTCAGGCTGGCAAAAGAACTCGGCCGCCCGATCGCGACAAGCGACGAGGCAAGAGAGATTCTCGGACTCAAGAAAAGATAAGTTTAATTCAAAGATTCAAAATTTAAAGATTTAAGAACAATTTAAAAAAATATAACACAATGCAGAAACACGGAAATAAATACGGTACACACCGCGTGATTGAACCCAAAGGCGTTCTCCCACAACCAGCTAACAAACTCAACAACAACATGGACGAGATTTACGACAACGAAATCCTCATTGACGTCCAGACTTTGAACATCGACTCAGCTTCGTTCACCGACATTCACAACTATGCCAAACAGCAGGCCGGTGAAGGCGCAAGCGAAGCCAAGATAATGGAAGAAGTGAAGAAGGAAATGTTCTATAACGTTGAGCTTCAGGGCAAACACCGCAACCGCAGGACAGGTTCGGGCGGTATGCTCCTCGGCAAGGTCGAGAAGATCGGCGACGCTTTGAAAGGCAAGATCGACCTAAAGGAAGGCGACCGCATCGCGACACTCGTCTCTTTGTCACTCACACCTCTCCGCATCGACGAGATTCTTGAAATCCGTCCTGAAATCGACCAGGTTGACATCAAAGGTAAGGCTATCCTCTTCGAAAGCGGCATCTACGCAAAAATCCCGACCGACATGCCGGAAAAACTCGCTCTGTCAGCATTAGACGTCGCCGGCGCACCGGCACAGACAGCAAAACTCTGCCAGTATGGTCAGACAGTCGTCATCCTTGGCGCAGGCGGCAAGTCAGGTATGCTCTGCTGCTACGAAGCGAAGAAACGCGTCGGCGTGACAGGTAAGGTCATCGGCATCGCCAACAGCCCGAAGTCAACACAACGTATTAAGGACCTCGGCTTCTGCGACATCGTCGAGAGTGCGGCAGGCATGACACCGGTTCAGATTTACGAACTCGTCGAGCGTCTCACCAACGGCAAGATGGCTGACGTCACGATCAACTGCGTCAACGTGCCGGATCAGGAGATGACAGCAGTCCTCTGCACAAAGGACGACGGCGTTGTCTATTTCTTCTCAATGGCGACAAGCTTCACGAAGGCATCACTCGGCGCGGAAGGCATCGGCGCTGACGTGAACATGATCATGGGCAACGGCTACACGAAAGGCCACGCCGAGTTCACATTGCAGGAACTCCGCGAGAGCGAGAAACTCCGCAAGATTTTTGAAGAACTTTATGCATAATCCTCTGTAATATGGGCGAATCAAGAAGAAAACAATTGTTTCCGGAAGTCACCGACGAACAGTGGAACGACTGGAAATGGCAGGTCAAGAACCGTATCGAGAATCTTGACCAGCTCAAGAGATACATCAAACTGACGGAAGAGGAAGAAGAAGGCGTGAAGAAGACCTTGCAGACACTCCGCATGGCCATCACACCTTATTATTTAAGCCTCATCAACCCTGACGACCCGCACGATCCGGTGCGCCGTCAGTGCATCCCGACAGCGGCTGAGACACACATCGCACGCGCCGACCTCCTCGACCCGTTGCATGAAGACGAAGACTCACCGGTTCCGGGTCTCACACACCGTTATCCGGACAGAGTGCTGTTCCTCATCACCGACATGTGCTCGATGTACTGCCGTCACTGCACACGCCGCCGTTTCGCAGGCCAGAAAGATGACGAGTCACCGAAAGACCGCATCGAGAAAGCTCTCGAATATATCGAGAAGACAGAATGTGTCCGCGACGTGTTGCTGTCAGGCGGCGATGCCTTGATGGTCAGCGACGAGAAGTTGGAGTACATCATTAGCCGTCTTCGTAAAATCAAACACGTGGAGATCGTCCGTCTCGGAACACGCACGCCAGTTGTATGCCCGCAGCGTATCACTCCGGCTTTGTGCGACATGCTGAAGAAATATCATCCGATTTGGATTAATACGCACTTCAACCACCCGAACGAGGTGACACCAGAGTCAGCGGCGGCATGTGCACGTCTCGCCGACGCCGGCATCCCGCTCGGCAACCAGAGCGTGTTGCTCCGCGGCATCAACGACTGCGTCTTCGTGATGAGAAACCTCGTCCACGAACTCGTGAAGATGCGCGTCAGACCTTATTACATATATCAGTGCGACCTCTCAATGGGTCTTGAACACTTCCGCACGCCAGTGTCGAAGGGCATCGAGATCATCGAAGGTCTCCGCGGCCACACTTCAGGATTCTGTGTCCCGACATTCGTTGTCGATGCTCCGGGCGGTGGCGGCAAGACACCGGTCATGCCTCAGTACGTCATCTCACAGTCACCAGGCAGAGTGGTTCTCCGTAACTTCGAAGGCGTCATCACGACCTACACCGAGCCGGCTGAATACCACAGCGAATGCAACTGCCCTGAATGTCAGGCTCTTAAGAAGAAACTCGAAGCCGAAAGAGTCGAAGACGTTGACAGAAACAGACCTGTTGACGGCGTCATCACACTCCTCGAAGGCGAGAAGATGAACATCGAACCGGCTCATCTGAAACGTCACGAACGCAACGAGAAATAATTAACAGTCAACACAGAAGATTGGTCGGTTTCTATCATTGAGATTCCGGCCAATCTTTGAAATTTATAAAATACAAGTTATCATGGCGCAATATAAGAGTTTCCCGAGATGGAAGGCCGGCGTGATTTTCGCTGTGCTTCAGTGGTTTGCAAGCTCGGTGTTAGTCCTGATTTTACACCCTACAAGTGACAGATTCGAAAATATCATCGAGGCTGGCATTTATGCTGTCGCGGCTGGTATTCTTTATGTCTTGTTCACATGGTTTATCGGCGAAAAGATGAAAACAGTGAAGGTAGATGTGCCTGTCGCTGAAGAACAGAAAGAGGAATAATCGTTTATATTGATAATCAATGCCTTTTATAAAGGAACTCGTTAAATACAAAAGCTGTTCTATCGTGGGGTTGGAGAAGAACACAGGCAAGACGGTTTGTCTGAACTATGTGTTGAATCATCTGCCCCTTGATAGGATGCGTATTGCGGTGAGTTCCATCGGTATCGACGGCGAGACGACCGATCAGGTTACTCGTACGTCAAAGCCGGAGATTACTTTGAAGGCAGACACTTATTTTGCGACAAGCGAGAAACATTATCTGAGCAGGAAATTGGTCTCGGAGCTTGTCGATGTCAGCGATGAAAACACCTCACTCGGAAGAATAGTCACGGCAAAGGCTCTGACAAAAGGAAAGATTCTGCTTTCGGGCCCTTCGTCAAACTTCGGGCTGAGACGCTGGATGAGTTCGATGCGGAAATTCGACATCGATTTGGTTTTGATTGACGGTGCGCTTTCACGGATGAGCCTCGCGTCGCCGGCAACGAGCGAGTCGATGATTCTGTCAACGGGCGCGGCCTATTCCGCGAACATGAACACACTCGTGCAGAAGACCGCTTTCGTGGTCGAAATGATAAATCTTGATCTGACTTCTGAAGAGAACAGATTGAGATTCAATGACATTCACGGCGGCGTGTGGGCGGTCGATGATAATGACGGACTTCATGATTTGAAAGTGTCGTCGTCGTTGTCAACGAACCTTAACACAGAAGGCATCGAACACTGCAAGACGTTATTCCTGACCGGCGCGTTGACCGACACGTTTCTGAACCACATCCGCGGAAAGCGGCTGTTCAAGGAAACGGAGGTTGTCGTGACCGACTTCACGAAGATTTTCCTCACACCTTTATTATATAAGGGCTTCGTGAGCGGCGGCGGAAAAGTAAGCGTCATGATGAAAAGCAAGCTCATCGCTGTGACAGTGAACCCGACCGCGCCAAATGGCATGGTTTTGGATTCGGAAAAACTTTGTAACACACTTTCGGAAGCGATCAACCTTCCGGTTTATGATTTGATGAAAAACTGATGCAACTGAAACAACTCATAGATTCACCCTGCGGTCTGAAATACATGATCGACAACCTCGAAACGCATTCGGGCTATACGCGCCGTCTGCTTCTCGACACCGAGATGCCGAAGGACGAGTTTGAGATTGAAACAAAATATCAAATTCTCAAAGAGTTCTATAATGTTGTAAATCAAAATGATAACATTAATCAAATCAACACCTTGCAATTCAAACTCTGTAATCTGAAAGAGATTCATGGGACAATTAACCACCTTAAAAACAAGTATATCTTGGACGACATCGAGTTGTTCGAGGTGAAACATTTGGCGATTCTCTCGTCAGACATACAGGTCATCATAGACAAACTGCATTTAGGCGATTGTGTTTTCATCCCAAATCTTGAAGAGGTCATAAACATCCTCGACCCCGATGGCATGAAAATTGCGACGTTTTACATATACGATTCTTACGACGAGCGGCTGAAAGAACTTCGCCGTTTGATGAAGGAGAAAGAAGACTTTGACGAGGCGTTGTTTGCCGAGGCAAATTCCATAGAGGACGAGGTTAGGGCGAAACTCTCGATGCGGCTTTCAAAATACGCCGATGACCTCGAAGCGGCGCAGAAAGCGTTGGCGTTCATCGACTTAAACCTCGCGAAGGCTTTTCAGATGATTAAGTTGAACCTTGTGTTCCCGACCATCTCGCATGACGGCGAGACGGAATACAAAGGGATGTTCAACCCGGAGGTGAAAGAAATCGTTGGCGAAGATTATCAGCCGATTTCCATAAAATTCGGCACACGTCCGACGATAATCATGGGGACCAATATGGGCGGCAAGACGGTTGTTCTGAAGACTTTGGCGTTGTGCCAGTATCTTTTCCAATACGGCTTCGGCATTCCGGCGGCGGAGGCGAAGATATTGATACAGAGTGATTTGTTCCTATGCACGACGGATGAACAGTCGGTGCGGAAAGGCTTGTCGTCGTTTGCCGCCGAGATGAAAAACATTGATGAGATTGTCAGGACGTCGAGAAGCCGGGGCGGTTTCCTGGCCTTGGTTGATGAGCCGGCGCGCACAACCAACCCGACGGAAGGCACGGCGTTGGTGTCGGCGTTGGTTAAGGTGCTTCAGGATAAAAAGATCAGTCTGATAATCGTAACGCATTATAACATAAATACATACAACAACCGTTGTCTCCGCGTCAGAGGTTTTGAGAACGGCAGGATGAACTACGAACTCGTTGAAGTGAGTGACGGCGAGGTGCCGCATGAGGCGTTGAACATAGCGGAGAGTTTGGGAGTGGATAAGGAATGGCTGGAGGAGGCGAGGAAAGTGGTCGAATTTGACCACTTTAAATAGTTGTAAAACAAATTTGAATTATGAAAGGAAAGAAAGACATATCGGCTGAAGGAGCTTCCAATAACTCATTGGTTGGAGCTAATTCGCGCATGATTCTATTCAAGACTGATGATGAACAGGTTAGCGTAGATGTGCTGTTTGCAGAAGAAACAGTGTGGTTAACTATTGAATCAATGTCGCAGTTGTTTGACAAATCAAGATCAACTATTAACGAGCATATTCTGAATATTTTTAAAGAAGGAGAACTCCATGAAGAAGAAGTGTTGAGAAAAATCGGAAATTCCGATTTTTCCACCAAGCCTACTAATTTTTACAATCTCGATGTGATCATCAGTGTCGGTTATCGAGTCAAATCATTGCGCGGTACGCAATTCAGACAATGGGCTACGAAGCGTTTGAATGAATATATCCGTAAAGGATTTACTCTTGATGATGAAAGGTTGAAGAATCTTGGCGGAGGCGGTTATTGGAAGGAATTGCTCGAAAGAATCCGTGACATTCGTTCTTCTGAAAAAGTCTTTTATCGCCAAGTGCTTGATATATACGCTACAAGTATTGATTATGACCCGAAGTCAGATGTCTCGGTTGAATTTTTCAAGCGTGTCCAAAACAAGATTCATTATGCAGTTCATGGACAGACTGCCGCCGAAGTGATTTTCAGTCGTGCCGATGCGGAATTAGCTTTTATGGGATTGAAGAGTTTCGAGGGAAGCCGGCCTCATTTGAAAGATGCCGTTGTCGCAAAAAACTATTTGGATGAAAAGGAATTGAGAGCTATGGGGCAGATCGTTAGTGGATATCTTGATTTTGCAGAACGACAGGCGGAAAAGGAAATCCCGATGACAATGAAAGACTGGGCGCAGCATCTTGATAGGATTTTGACTTCTACCGGCGAACAGCTTTTGGATGGAAATGGCTCTGTAAGTCACGAAAAGGCGATGGAAAAAGCGACGAATGAGTATAGGAAATATCAGCAGAAGACTTTAAGTGAAGTGGAAACGGCTTTCTTGGAGTCGGTGGAAAAATTGAATAGACAAACGAGGTTGTTAACAAATAATTGACATGGCAAAGGTGATGGTTGTTGATAATGAAGTTGGTTTAATTATGTCGAATTCGACACAATTAAACTTCTCGAATTCGAGGGGTTTAGACCTAATGGAATCGAATTCAACCAAAAGTATGGAGCAAAGTGTGCGTTTGCTTGAACTGAATAAAATCTCCATTCAGCAGATGAAGGTATTGGAAGGCGTGGAAGAAAGGAGATTGCTGAAATGAGTGAAGAAGTGAATTATAATTGATATAAGAAGAATGATCATGGAAGGAATTGAAAAATTCATATCAAATTTATCATTGAGACTAAACAGTGAGAATAATCTATCTGACATAACTTGGACAATGTGTCAGACATCAGATGTTTTCCAGAATGTTTTTCTTCAATTCTTTTTCCCAAAAAAAAAGTTCGCGGAAATCTTTTTGCAAAGAGAATTACCAAATGAAGATTGCCGACCTGATTTCTATTTTGAACATGAAGGCAAAGTGTTTCTAATTGAATGTAAAATCTGGGATAGGAATCACCATTTTGAGCAATATACGAAGAAGTTCAAAATTCCTAATGAACAACTTGGATATATTACTAACTATCCGATGCTGAAGGAAGGGTTTTCTGTTCGCACATGGACAGAGTTTTATATATACATAAAAGAAAGAATCCCAAAGGAAGAGGAATCGTTGTGGAACGGTTATATTAAATACTTGAAAGAAGTTTGTCAAATTTTTATTACAAAACAGCCTATGAATTTAGACGGAATGTTTTCTTTATACACTTTCTATCGTTCTTTAGATGAGGTGTTTATTGCAGATAATGAATTGTATTCTTCAAGTCTCTACGATAGTAGGAAAGATACAAATAACGGAGGAAATCTTTTCTGTACCCCAAGAGATGGGGTCATGGGTAAGTATTTTGAGGTCAAGTTCAAACATATCAGATTGAAACAGACATGGGGATGGATGGGCGTATATTTTGAGCGAGAGCATCCGCAGATTTATATTGGGTTTGATTATCGTGAAGGTTGGGGCAAACCTGTTTATGACTTGTTGTTGAACATAGTAGATGGGATGAAAAAAGGCAAAATGTTCAGCAAACCGTTTGAAGAAGGTGGAGCAATTTGGTTTGACTTCAACCAGGCAGATAAGTTCAATGCATTAACAGAACCTTCTAAACAGATTTCCATATTGAAATCATATTTTAATGAAGTCATTGAAACCATTTGCAAAATTAAGCAAGGATTGTATTTTATTAATAAAAACAATAAATCAATAGTTAAACGACGTAAATAAAGTCTAATCTAATATTTTGAAAATAAAAATGATAAAGATCGTGTGATGGGTAGAAAAGACATTATATCAAACAAGACAAATGATTCGATTGCGACTAATTCGCAGCCTGACACATTTGTTGTCGAGGTTCGTCAAATAATTGAGGAGGCCCGCAGCAATGCCGTGCGCAGTGTCGATTTCTGCCGTGTGCAGATGTATTGGAATATCGGGCGACGAATTTTCGAGGAGGAACAGCAAGGGAAGGACAGGGCGGATTATGGTACTTATTTGATTGTGAACCTCGCAAAAGATTTGGAGCCTGAATATGGAAGCGGCTTTTCATATCGCCAACTTGCGTTTTGTAGGCAGTTTTACTTGACATACCCAATTGTGAACGCACTGCGTTCACAATTGAATTGGTCGCAATATAGGATGTTGATTCAAATACCAGATGCTGACAAACGCGAATATTACGAGTTGGAAGCAGTCAATAATTGCTGGACGGGACGTGAGTTGGAACGCCAAATTAATTCCTTACTCTATGAAAGACTTTTGTTAAGCAGCGATAAGGAAAGCGTTTTGGCTGTGGCACGAAAACAACGTATTCCTCAAAGTCCAAAAGAGGTTATCAAAGACCCGATGGTGCTTGAATTTCTTGGATTGGAAAGAAAAGCAAAATATTATGAGAGTGATTTGGAAAATGCTTTAATTACTCATTTACAAAAGTTTATGCTTGAATTGGGCAATGGATTTGCTTTTGTTGCCCGTCAAAAACGCATACTGATAGAAGATGATGAGTTTTTTGTAGATTTGGTGTTTTACAATCGGATTTTGCGTTGTTTCGTGTTGTTTGAATTGAAAACAGATAAATTAACGCATCAGGATTTAGGGCAGTTGCAAATGTATGTCAATTATTTTGATAGGATTGAAAAACTGCCGGAAGAGAATAATACGATAGGCGTTTTGCTTTGCACAAGCAAAAATGATACGGCCGTCAGAATGACATTGCCGGAAGACAATAAAACGATATTGGCATCACAATATTCGCTATATTTGCCGACTGAAGAACAGCTTAAAAGAGAAATAGAAGAAGTTAAAAACATAATAGAAAGTAAATAACAATCAAAATACAGTATTATGACAAGCAAATTAGGACTTGATTTTAACAAGGTCGCGCAGGCTCGTCAGCTTGCGAAGAACATTGCCGAAGACGTTCAGTCTTTCGTTGAACAGTACACAACCGTCGCGGTGGAGCGCACGCTCTGCCGCCTGATGGGCATCGACGGCGTTGACGCCAACCAGGTGCCGCTGCCGAATGTCGTCGTCGAGACGTTGAAAGACAAGGGTGTCCTCAACGAGGGCGCGTTGTTCTTCATCGCCAACGCCATGATTCAGACGGGCTTGAAGCCACAGCAGATTGCCGAACAGGTTGCCGAAGGCAAGCTCGACATCACCAAGGTCGTCACCCGCGACGCGAAGAAGATTGCGGAGACGCTGCAGCCTGTCGTCGATGAGAACGTGGCCCGCATCCGCGCACGTCACGACCGCCGCGACCAGTATCTCAACACCATCGGCGAAGGCCCGAAACCTTACCTTTACATCATCGTCGCCACTGGCAACATCTACGAAGACGTGGTGCAGGCCGTGGCCGGCGCACGTCAGGGCGCCGATGTCATCGCCGTCATCCGCACGACAGGCCAGAGCCTGCTCGACTACGTGCCGTACGGCGCGACGACTGAAGGCTTCGGCGGCACGTTCGCCACACAGGAGAACTTCCGCATCATGCGCAAGGCTCTCGACGAAGTGGGCGAGGAGCTCGGTCGTTACATCCGCCTCTGCAACTACTGCTCCGGCCTCTGCATGCCTGAAATCGCTGTCATGGGCGCATTCGAAGGCCTCGATGTCATGCTCAACGACGCCCTCTACGGCATCCTCTTCCGCGACATCAACATGCAGCGCACCTTGATTGACCAGTATATGTCACGCATTATCAACGGGTTCGCCGGTGTCATCATCAATACGGGTGAAGACAACTACCTCACCACCGCCGACGCTGTCGAGGCGGCTCACACCGTCCTCGCTTCCGACCTCATCAACGAACAGCTCGCTTTCATGGCCGGCCTGAAAGAGGAACAGATGGGTCTTGGCCACGCCTTCGAGATGGACCCGATGCTCGAAAACGGCTTCCTCCTCGAACTCGCACAGGCTCAGATGACACGTGAGATCTTCCCGAAGGCTACGCTGAAATATATGCCGCCGACCAAGTTCATGACAGGCAACATCTTCCGCGGCCACATCCAGGACGCTCTGTTCAACATGATCGGCATCTGGACAAACCAAGGAATCCAGCTCCTCGGGATGCCGACGGAGGCGATTCACACCCCGTTCATGAGCGACCGTTACCTCTCGATTGAGAACGCGAAATACATCTTCAACAACATGCGCAGCATCGGCGACGAGATGCAGTTCAAAGAAGGCGGCATCTGCCGTGAACGCGCCAAGTTGGTGTTAGACAACACGATAGCTCTTCTAGAAGAAATCAATAAAGAAGGCCTGTTCATGGCTCTCGAAAAAGGCATTTTCGGTGATGTGAAACGTCCGAAGAACGGCGGCAAAGGTCTTGAAGGCGTCACGATGAAAGGCGACAACTACTACAACCCGTTCGTGGAAATCATGAAGGGAAAGAGATAGTTCGGTTTGAAAGTTCGAACGTTTGAAAGTGGCTGGCGCATGAGGGTTTTCTCCCTTGTGCGCCAGTCGTTTTTGTCTCAGAATCACTCTCCGATAAAGCCTATCAACTCATCGGCTGCCGCCATGAACGCCACGCCGTCGGTCTCCCATTCGGGGTACGCGGCCTGTTGCTGACCTCTCAGCCCGTCCATCTTTTCAAGGTATCTTGCTGATTCCTGCTCAAGCTGTATGAACATCGGCTTCATCTTGTGGCAGACAGCCTGCGCCTTCGCGAAGTCATGCTCGGTGATGGCCTCATTCAAAACAACAAGGTTGTCTGCGGTCGATTCGACAAATGCGTGAAGTATGCCGCCAATGGTGTCGTCATCGTTGTCGAACATCGCGCATAACGATGGGAAGTCTGTGGCATAAACGCTCGGTTTCGTGTCTTCTTCAACCCAGTCGTTGTGCAGAAGGTCTGCTAAGTCTTTTATTCTGAACGGTTTCTTGATGCATCCGTCGAAGCCGTCGGCCTGTGCCGATTTCTTGTCGTATTCGTCACGTGCCGTCATTATCACCACCTTCATCTCCCTGTTTTTCTCCTTGACGGAATGCAGCACGTCAAGACCGGTGAATGTCCCCATCTCGCGGTCGGTAAGGACAAGGTCGAAACTGTCAAGGATGTCAAGATATTTGCTGAACTCCAATGACGAACGGCAGATGTCGGACTTATGCCCCAGCTTGGCGAGCATCGAAGATGTCACGGTGAGCAGGGTGTTGTCGTCATCGACAAGCAGTATGTTGAGTGACTTGCTTGATTTAACAGGCTGTTCTTCAATAACTTGATTTTCTTTGTTGTCTTTGTCTCCGATGATCTTTGCCGGAATCCTGATTTCTATTTCGGTGCCTTTGTCAAGTTCCGACTGCACTTTGATGTCGCCGCCGAGGATGTCGAGGAGGCCTTTTACGACATAAAGCC
>X431_Quagga__coassemble_223_pt1 | contig 10782 bp, 8 predicted proteins | sample X431_Quagga__metabat2_low_PE_006 | metagenome-assembled genome bin X431_Quagga
TCTCAAATGGTATTTTTTATCTTTTTTTTTCGCGCTGCAAAGATAGGATGACGGCGTTGGTTGATGGTAATAATAGTTGGGGTGTTGCGGCAAAGCCGCAACACCACAACTATACTTTTTAAGTTATTCATAAAAACCGCAGTCATTGCGACCGAGCGCAGCGAAGTGGAGCAAACTCATGTTGATAAACGTCGCCCCACAGCCACTTTTACGCACGTCTGCACGTCTCCCGCCGACATAGGTCATTTCTGGGAGGGGCAGACTGGCCGCACCGATCGCCCATAGCCGCGGCCGTAGCTGCCCATGCGCACGTAACCGGAATTGAAGCTCAAGTAGTACGCGTCGTGCGGGTAATCGGCGCCGAGCGAACTCGACCAGTAGTTGCCGCCGGAACCTGCGCGGCTGAGGCTGCCATCGTAGTAGTAGCCGGCGGCCGGCAGGAAGATGCTACTGCCGTTGGAACCTGTCACGCGGTAGCCGTTATTTCCGCCCTGTGTCGTCCACGTCCATGTGCAGTTGTTCTTCAATTCATTCATCTCTTCACCTGTAGGCATGCGCCAGTCTCCGCCCCAGTTCACGTGAGACGCATCATCGCTCAACTCCAAAACCGTCTTGTTGTCAACAGTGCCGTAATCTGAATCCGTGCAGTATTTTGTGAGGGTGTTGAACGAGCCGTCGCACCACTTGTAGGTGTCCCAGTTGTACGTGCTCTTTATTGTCGTCTCGCCCCAGGCGAAGTAGCCGCCGTAGTCCTCGGGCTTGTCCGCGCCCACGTTGCATGTGGCCCACAGAAGACCGCTCGGGAGACCGAGGTCAACGTATGCGTGGTCGCCGATGCCCTGCGTGGTGAAGCTCCTCTCTTCGCCGAAGCCCGTGCCAGCGGCGTTCTTCGCGTATGCTCGCACGTAGTACTTCGTGTCAGGAGCAAGCCCTGTAATATACGATGTGAACTTTCCAATACCGTCGCCGTCAACCGTGTGGCTGTCCGATGGCGTCGGGTTCGGCTCCGTGCCCCAGCACACGCCGCGCTCCGTAACAGCCCAGCCGTTCTCGCTCTTAACCTCGCCGCCGCACACGGCAGTGGTCTGTGTGATGTCCGTAACATCTCCCGTCGTCACCGTCGCGACGGTCTGCGTCCCGCCGCCACCTGTGTTGCCTCCGCCCGGCTCGTTATCGTCTTTCTTGCACGACACGCACAACGCCATCGCCATGCAAACCATCAACGTTGTGAATAATCTGATTCGTCTTTTCATCTTTTTGTGTGATTTTGAATTTTCAAGGGGACTTCTGTTTTTTTCTCTTTCCACGCCGTCCCTCCCGGATTTCGCGAAGTCCGTTGAACGAAACCACAAAAAAGGAAACGACGCCGCAAAGATAGGGGAAATTTTATTCGGCGAAAGATTTATACAAAAAAAAATGCCGTTTTCTCAAACGGCAGTAACGACGGTTATAATTCAGAACTCTTGTCTCAACCAGATTCCCATGACGGGGTCAGACAGTTTTATCAACTTGTTTTCTTCAATCACCAAATCCTTATTAATCAACGCCCTCCTTATTATCGCGACGTTGGCGGATGAGTTCAGCCTGTACGTTTCAATTATATTTGAGGATGAAAAACCTTCACGCACGCCGTCGGCCACAGCACGCAAAAAACCCATCTGACCAACCGTAAGGTTCTCCGTCTTGCTTTCAAAGACCTCGCGGCATTGGTCAACAAGTTCATTTTGCGCTGCATCGAGGATGTCTTCAGTAACCGCACTCTCAGTCCGCTGAAACACATACCACGACAGTTGCTGCACATACGACGAATTTCCATCAACCTTGTCAACTATCCATTCCGCCTGCTCGTCCGTTATTGTTTTCTTCGCCTCGCTGAATCTTGCGGTTATGTATTGTATCCAATAATTCACCGGAATTCTTTGCAGATATATTATGTCGCCGAATTTGTAAAAAGGCTTTGAGGTGTCGTCGAAAAGCGACTCCATCATGTGCTTCCTGCTCCCGAAAAGACAATAGGAAGTGAGTTCATGATGTTGCCAGACGGAGCGCAACATCGTCTGAAAGCTCAAGGAATCCTGATATTTCCCGATTTGCTGGAATTCATCTATGCAGACAATCACCCTGATTTTTTTCTTCGTCGCTATTTTTTCCGGCAGTTGCAACAGGTCTTCCATAGAGTTTTCCCTTGGGAAATATTGCAGTTTCAACGACATCTCCCCTGACATATCCGCCGAGGCATTAATCCCAAAACTGATACGGCTCAAAAATGATTTCGCATTTTCAAGCCATTCTTCCATTTTATTTGAAGTCTGGGTCAATACAGCCGACGCGAAACGCTCACAGAAATCCTCCGCGCAACGGCATTGATGCACATCAACATAAACTATCTTTAACTTTTCGCACTCCGCCTGCGTTTTAGCTTTCTTCACCAATGATGTCTTCCCCCATCTGCGAGGTGATACAATGAAGGTGTTCACTCCATACCTGAAGTTTGACACCAATTTTGCCGTCTCATTTTCCCTGTCAGTGAAAGCGTCTCCGCTCACCGTTTTCCCAAATATAAAAGGAGTTTGCATGATATAATATTTTTATTGCTAATAAACTTATTACTAATAAACTTATTACTAATAATCAGATTGCAAAAATAATTAAAAATATTATACAATTTGAATAATCTGAAAAAAAATTCAAAAAAAATGCCGCTTTTTCAAACGGCACCTTTTCAAACTCCAAACTCCAAACTCCACTCTCAACTCTCCAAACTTCAAACTCCACTCTCTCATCTAATGACTTTTCCTTTCAGAATCATCTTTTCAACCTTGTTCGCGCCATAATAATACGGCATGAACTCAAGCTGCGTCATCGGTTTCGTGATGATTACGTTGGCGATCTTGCCTTTGGTTATCGAGCCGAGCTCCTCGCTCACGCCCATCGCGTAAGCCGTGTTCAAAGTCGTGGCGTTGAGTGCCTCCTCCGGCGTCATCCTGTATCTTATGCAGGCGCACGACAGCACGAACTGCATGTTCCCTGACGGCGACGTCCCCGGGTTGAAGTCCGACGCCATGGCGACAGGGAGTCCCGCGTTTATCATGTCGCGCACCGGCGACAGCGGAAGGTTCAGGAAGAACGCACAGCCTGGCAGCACCGTCGGCATCGTCTCCGAGCCTTTCAGCGCGTCAATCTCGGCCTTGCCCATCTGTTCGAGGTGGTCAACGCTGATGGCGCCGTATTTCACCCCGACCTGCACGCCGCCCGACACCGCCATCTCGTTGGCGTGGATCTTCGGCCTCATGCCGTATTTGATGCCCTGCATGAGAATACGCTCGGTGTCCTCGCAGGTAAAGAACCCCTTGTCACAGAACACGTCGATGAAGTCGGCGAGGTCTTCGGCCGCCACCATCGGTATCATCTCGTTGATGACCAGATCAACGTAGTCCTCCTGATGTCCGCGGTACTCCATAGGAATACCATGCGCACCGAGGAAATTGGATTTTATCGTCATCAGCGAGTTCTCTTTCAAACGCTTGATGACGCGCAGCATCTTCAGTTCGCTCTCGGTGGTGAGGCCGTAGCCGCTCTTGATCTCGACGGCGCCGGTGCCCATGCGCATTATCTCTTCGAGACGCATCATCGCCGACTCGTAAAGCTCGTCTTCACTTGCCGCGGCCGTGGCTTTGGCAGAATTTAAGATTCCGCCGCCGCGTTTCGCGATCTCCTCGTAACTAAGGCCGCGGATCTTGTCGCAGAACTCCATCTCACGTGAGTTGGCATAGACGAGATGCGTGTGCGAATCGCAGAACGCCGGAAGCACCAAGCCGCCCTTGGCATCGACAACCCTCTTTTCTTTCTCGAGATATTCCCGCAGCTTCGGGGAGTCCATCGTGCCGTAGTCAGCAATCTTGCTTCCTTTTATATAAAGGTATGCGTTCTTTATGCGCCCGACCTCCGACATCGCGGCACCGGCTTTCATCAGGCTGCCGTCCTCAACGATGCCGCAAAGCTCTTTGATATTAGTTATTAACATGTTATAAGCTTTTAAGTGTTAAGAGTGGAGAGTTAAGAGTTAAGAGTGGAGTTGGAATGGAAACACCACTCTCAAAACTCCACTCTTAACACTAACGACAGGAACTATCTTCCTTCGAAAAGTTTCTGCCAGTTCTTATACTCGCGTTTCTTCCACGGGCCGTTGTGATAGACGTATGAGGCGATCATCGGGATGACGGTGGTGCCTTCGGCATAGACCATCTGCTGGAGTTTCTCGCTCACCTTGCCCCAGGAACCGGCCTCAAGCAGTGTCGATGACGAGCATGCGCCGTCGCGGACGTCAGCGACGGTAATCTGGATGGCGTATTTGTGCATCGGGACATCGTAACCGAGAATCTCGGCGCAGACGACGGTGTCCTGTGCGAAGTTCTTAGGCGTGCCGCCGCCGACCATGAACAAGCCTGTCTGCGGTGCCGCCATCTTGATCTCAGTCAGTTCGATGAAGTCGCGGACCGAGTCGATGCTGACATATTTCTCATTCTTGTGAGTGCGTTCCCACTGGTGTTTTCCGATGCCGAAGCCTGCCGACGAGTCGCTGAATGCCGGGCAGAACATCGGGACGCCGCACTCGTAGCATGTCTGGATGAGGCTGTCTTTCTTCACGCCGTGGCCGTCATGCAGCCATTTGCCGAGGTTCCACAGGAACTCGCGCGACGAATACGGACGCGGCTCGAGGATGTTTGAAAGTTCGTATGTGGCGTTGTCGCAAGCCTGAAGCTGCTCTTCGTCGATGAACGTGTCGTAGATGCGGTCGATGTAAAGTTCACGGAGTTTCGTGTCAGCGATGACGTTCTCTTTCTCACCAATATAATGTTTGAAGCCGAGAGCCTCGAAGAGGTCCATGTCGATGACTGACGCGCCTGTCGAGACGACGACGTCGATCATCTTGTTGCGAACCATGTCAACATAAACCTGCATGCAGCCTGCCGCCGAGGTAGAGCCGGCGAGCGTGAGGATGTTGGTGCACTGTTTCTCCTTGCACATCATCATGAGGATGTCGGCGGCGCGGGCCGTGTCGCGTGAGGTGAACGACATCTGGCGCATCGCGTTGATGATCTCCGTTGAATCGTACTTCTTGATGTCAATGTGTTTGACCTCGTTCTTCAAAAGGTCTTTCTTCTCTAATTTTCTTGCCATTTCAGTTTTATTTTTGTTAATGAATAATTACTTTTTTAAAGCTGCAAAGATACGATTAAAATGAAAAAAAACGTACTTTTGCAAAAATTTATTTTCATGAAAAAACTCACTGTCATAACAATTATAGCGATGTTGTTTTTTTCGGCCTGCGGCAAGGCTGAAGACAACGGGAAGAACAAAAGCCAATCAGATGTAACAGTTTCAGAATCAGCGAAGAAAGACGCGCTAATCAAAGAGTTGTCATACAAGGATTTCATCAGGGATGTGTGGGACTTCGAGACTTACCCCGACTCTTTCGCGTTCAAGGGCAAGACGCCCTGCGTGATTGATTTTTATGCCACTTGGTGCGGGCCGTGCAAGAAAATCGCCCCCGTCATGGAGAGTCTCGCAAAGGAGTTCAACGGCAAAGTGACAGTGTATAAAGTGGATATCGATGCCGAACACAAGCTCTCTACAGTACTGAAAATCAGAAACATACCGACCGTTTATTTCCTCAAGGAAGGCACACAGCCGAGTTTTTCGGTGGGTGCGAAAGACGAGATTTACTTCCGTTCGAGGTTCGAGATGTTGGCCAAATAAGCCACAGCTTCGGGGCCTTCGTTAAAAATCAAATCCAGCACGGATAAGTTCGACACAAACGATTGTCTGTCCTCAAAGACCTGATAATATTTCGTGAAACACGTCATTTCCGGCGACCATTTCGACAGCGAGACCCTGTAGTCTTCATCAGCGTTGACAACTTTCGCAAAGTCTTCGGTATATGTTATTTCCTTATTGATTTTCAATATCTTAAGAATGGTTTTCAGGCAAAACTCGTTCAATTCAACGAGTGTCTCGAACTTGGCATCAAACGCCTTTTCGAGATACGGAAAATAATGATCGAAATACGGCGACTTCCTGTAGGCGGCCTCGAGGCAGCGTTGGTGAATCTGCTGCCACGGCTCGCGGTAACTTATCGTCACATCCTTTGTCATCGTGTGGTTGCCGTATTGCTTTACCACCGGCACCGTCAGCATCTGCAAACCGTTGGCCGTCATCACGTTGCAACGCGTCCGGCACGACTGTTTCTGATAAGTCTCAAAAATCTCTATCCTCGGATTCTCAGCTTTCAGAAACAACGCAATCCATTGAATATCCGGCATATACGCCGTCGGGAAAACACTCTCCACCTCTTCAATACTTTAATCTACTTCGGGTATTCAACACGCGGATGATACACGTTAATCAGTTTTTTCTTCAGCACCTTCTTGACGGTCATCACGTCGCGGTAGGTGATGTTTGTGTTATCGAACTGAGCGGCCTTAATCTGCCCATCTATGATATTGTCAACCAACGAGTTGATTGATGTCTCGGTCTTGTCTTTCATACTTCTTGACGCCGCCTCTACAGCGTCGCACATCATCAGTACGGCGGTCTCTTTTGAGAAAGGAATCGGGCCGTGGTACTTGAAGTCGGCCTCATCGACCTCAGGGTTCTCACGCAGCTCCTGAATGTAGAAATACTCGGTGCGCCGCGTCCCGTGGTGAGTCCTCACGAAATCCTTGATCTGTTCTGGGATGCGGTATTCGCCGCAGATCTCGATGCCATCGATGACGTGGCTGATGATAATCTGCGCACTCTCCTCGTTCGACAGGTCTTCATGCGGATTATACGCACCATTCTGATTTTCAATGAAATAATTAGGATTTCTCAGCTTCCCGACATCGTGATACATGGCGCCTGTCCGGGCGAGCATCGCATTGCCACCTATATTATAAATGACCTCTTCGCAAAGGTCGGCGACCTGCATCGCATGTTGGAAGGTGCCTGGCGCCTCCGAAGCGAGACGGCGCAGCAGCGGACTGTTGGTGTTGCTCAACTCGAGCAGGGTCAGCTCGGTGACGACACGGAATATCTTTTCAAAGGCAAAAATCAGCGGCAACGCCAGCAAGGTGAAGAAAGCATTCATGGCAAACATCACCACGTTAAACAGGAACGACATGTCGAAACTCCCGTCAAACATCAGCACCGTCCCAACGTTGATGACGACATAAGCGATGAAGACGAGCAGCGAGGCTTTGAAATACGCCGAACGGCTCTTGCGTTTGGCCAACAGGAACATTACAACAATTGAGACGAACAGCTGTTCGGTGAAGAATATGAACGGGTTAGGCACCGCGAGACAGATAACAAGCAGAGTCATTATCTGAACGATAATCGTGACACGCGGCTCAAAAAACGTCATGAGTATCATCACCGTTATCGAAATCGGAACCATATAAAGCCATTCCTGCTTGTATTTCAACACCAGAAACGTCGGGATTATCGCAAGGAACATCAGCACCAGAATCATGATTATCCGCTTCACCTGGCTGAAAACGCCAGGATAGAACATCATCATTATCACGTACAGGCACAAGAACACCATTGTCACCAGCACGATTTGTCCGAACAAAACATTGTTGGTGCCGAAGAAAGATTCCGAGTACATATCCTCGTATTCTCTCTGCAAAGAATTGATTATCATATATTTCTCTTCGGTAACAACCTCGTCTTTAGAGATAATCAGCTCGTCTTTCTGAACCATCCCGAAAGTCGGCATGATGTCGTCAAAGGCATGGTTTCTCGCCTGTGTTGTCATGCTTTCAGAGAACACGATATTCTGCCGTAACGACTCAAGAATCAATTTGTTAAGGAACGCCCTGACTTCCGGATCGCCCACGGTATCGAGCATCGAGGTCACCGCGTCGGAGGCCGTCATCATATTGTAAAACTCATCAATCTTCCTCTCCGTCACCACCTTGTTGCTCACGATGTCAACAACGTTCCCGATGTTGATGTTTCCAGAATAACCCGTGTTTGAAATGATGCCGCGGTTTTGTATCGAATCATAAATCCTCAACGCGACATCTTCATACTTTTCTTTGTCACGCATTTTGCCAACATATTGGTTTTCATACATATAAATCAGCTGTCCACGACCTTTGCCGGCTATTTTTTCATCGATGACAAAAACCAAATGCACGTTTTCCATCGCCTCATTGCGTTCTTTCCAAAGCTGTTCCTCTGTCTTGTAAATCGGGAAATTGAATGGGGCATACAGTGTTTCGTGGCTCCACGGGCGCAATTTTGTAAATTCGTACTTGAATTTTGCGCTACGCGGCATGAAATAAACCGCCAAAACGACTGCGGCGACAAACACCATCACCCTCCAAATGCCATAATACGAGTGCCTGACATCATCGGCAATTTTCTCTATTTTATTCATATTCAAATATTTATCAACACAAATAAACTTCTCTTTTTTATTTTTACGAATTTGTAAAAGTACAAATTTTTCGTGTAATTTTGCAAAAAAGTTTTCAGTTTGATAAATAAATACAAACAATATATGTACGGGATTTGCAAGTATTCGACAATTTGCGTCAGGAAAGAGCCGTCGCACCAAAGCGAATTAGTTACCGAATTGTTATTCAACGATTTATATCAAGTCATTGAAGACGAGAAAGACTGGCTGAAAATCAGGATGGAATACGACGGCTACGAGGGTTGGATCAGCGGGAAACAACATCAGGAGATTCCGGAAGAGACATTCAACACATTGATTTCCAAAGACAAACGCATAGTCTGCGACCCCGTTGAGATTTCTGACGGAAAGATTCTGACATTCGGCACAACAGTTTTCGACGGCAAAAGCCAAAGCCAAAACGGAGCAAGTGAGATGATTTCCAACGGATTGAAGTTGTTGGACGTGCCGTATCGCTGGGGTGGCCGCACCGTTTTCGGCATCGACTGTTCGGGGTTCGTGCAGCTTTGCGCGAAGACCGTCGGGATAAGGCTGCCGCGCGACGCCTCGCAACAGGTGAAATGCGGCGATGACGTGTATTTCCTGATGGAGGCGCAGCCCGGCGACCTCGCGTTTTTCGAGAACGAGGAACATCACATCGTGCATGTCGGAATCGTCATCGAAGGCGAGAGAATACTCCACACCTCCGGCAAGGTGCGCATCGACTCGCTGGACCAGACCGGCATCTTCAACGAAGGGCTTGGGAGGCACACACATTTCTTGGCGGCGATAAAGAGGATTAGAGTTAAGTGTTAAGTGTTGAGAGTTGAGAGTTGAGAGTTAAGATTTGAGTGTTAAGAGTTGAGAGTTAAGAGAGGAAAATGTTTTCGACTGTTTTGTTGATTTTTTCGATTTGGCTTCTGTCGCCGGCAAGTACTTCATCCACAAGATTTTTCAAAAGTTCGTCTTCCTTTTCAGTGATTTCAGGGAAAGGCAGCTCCTCCAAGTTGCCTCTCAGAATTTTAATTTCACCGAAAAGCGACTTGTAAATAAATTTATACAAATCACTGTTAAGAAACGCGAGGACGGTCTTCATCGACATTCCAGGAATCTTGGGAATCAATATGTTAGCACTGTTCAGGAAGAGACTTCGCGTGTCGTCGTATGCGAAGACAAGTTTGTCTGAGATGAACCTGTAAACTAATTTTTCCTCCGCACGGTAAATCTCGTCTTTTGCAACCTGCTGAAAATCATCACGTTTGTATTCAATGAACTTTCTCGGCGTTTTCAAGGTGTACGGTTCAATTTCCTTTCCCGTAAAAATCGGTTCAAGTCCCCTACCCTGCCTCTCCTTGAGTTTGTGTCGGTTGTCGCCGGTTATCACGCCCAACGCCCAAGTGCTGCCCGCCAAAGTGTATTTCCCCTTCGATAAAATTCTTCTCACAATCCTCTCGTCATTTTCACTCAACAAATTGAAATTCAAGTTTTTTGTCAGAAAAAACGAAGATTTTGAAACATAACTTGTCTTGTCGTTTTTGATGACTTTCACTCGTGAATCGTCATTGTTTTTACGATGCAGTTCAACATCAACATATTTCGTCTGAACACCCGCAAACGTATCTGAATACAGCGTTATCGAAGTGAGGTTTCCGTTATTCAAAAGGAACTCACGAAACGCCTTGTGACATCTCACATTCAATATCGACTCCGGCAGAAGAAACCTCACAACGCCGTCAATTTCAAGCTGTTGGAATGATTTTTCAAAGAAAACCGAGAAACTTTCTTTTTTGGAAATTCTCTTCTTTTCAGAATCAACGATGACGGCGCCCCACGGCGGATTCGAGACGATATAAGTTGGAAGCTGCTTGAGGCATTCAACTGTTTGAGGCGAAGAGGTGTTGAGGTAGTCGCAGCAAAAGATTTGAGGCTCGAAGTCTTCATCTGGAAATTTCAGAAGCATGTTGAATTTCACGAGCATGACGGCGACTGGGTCGTTGTCGCAGCCGAAGATTTGTGAAGGCCTCACGTTTTCGAGCGCGAGCATGAATACACCGCTGCCGCAACACGGATCGAAAAACGTCTGACCGTGAGAGAAATCAAGGTCTCTCGTCATATTTTTCGCGATGTGGAACGGCGTGTAATACGAACCTTTCGTGTTTTTCTCGCCTTCAGTGAGCAGCATCTGATAAACTAATCCGAGAATGTCGATTTCATCTTCAGGAAGTTGAAAATCAAATATTTCCGAAATGATTTTGCAGTCCAGCCGCAACGACGCAACGATCTTTTTTGACGCGCTGCGGTGCTCATCTACAGTTTTGCAACGACTTGATTTCGAC
>X431_Quagga__coassemble_234_pt1 | contig 10456 bp, 7 predicted proteins | sample X431_Quagga__metabat2_low_PE_006 | metagenome-assembled genome bin X431_Quagga
CTCAAGCGTATAACTGAATTTTGCAAAAAAACGCCCGCCTTCCAGAAAATATTCGTAATTTTGGAAGCAAAAAACAGCGAATCTCTCCCTGAGAGAATCATATTTCGCCTGATTTGACATAGGTTATTCTCTTGTTAAATTTTAAATATAAAACGCACAAAATTAAGCATTTAATCATTACGAGCCACATATATAACAAAATATTTTTCGATTGTGAAACTATATGATTTTCAAGATGAAGGAAAAGGATTTTTTTCAGATAAAAAGCAACACGCTTAACGTGAAGACAGGCGATGTCCTTATTTCAGAACCTTTTTTAAATGATCATTACTTTGGCCGTTCATTGATACTTATTGTTGACCACAACGAGGAGACCGGCAGTTTAGGTATTATCATCAACAAACGTTTATCATTGAAAATCAATGAAATAATAGACGATTTCCCGGTTTTTGACGGATACGTTTACCTTGGCGGGCCAGTCGCCACCGACAGCGTCTTCTTCACACACACGCTCGGGGTGATGATCCCTGATTCTTATGAAGTCAGAGAAGGCCTTTACTGGAGCGGCAACTTCAACGCAGTCAAAGCCTTGATAAAAGAAGGCCTGATAACGAAATACGACATACGTTTCTACATCGGATATGCAGGCTGGGATGCCGGACAACTGAAAGACGAACTGCAACGCAACTCATGGATTGTCAACGATATACCCACAAAATTGATATTAAACACGAACCCCACGAAAATGTGGAGCAATTTCGTGAAGGACATGGGCGGGAAATACAAGCTATGGAGCAGATTCCCGGTTAATCCGAATGACAACTAAATCACTTCACCGCCTCGTAAAACAGCTCGTGTATCTTCGTCCTGATGTCGTTCTGCGACAGCTTGTTGTTTGACGCATCGGGATAGACACGGTTCGACAGGAAAATCACAACTAACTTATTTTCAGGGTCAGCCCACGCGAAAGTGCCGGTGAAACCGGTGTGTCCGAAGCTCTGCATCGACGACTGCTTCGCCGGAGTGTAGAACTTCACCTCCGGGTCAACCTCCGGCTTGTCGAAGCCGATGCCGCGGCGGTTCATGTTTTCGACGTACGGCGCACTCGTGAATTTCTTGATTGTATATTCCGAAAGGAACTGTCTTCCATTCGCATATCCCTCATTAACAAGCAGTTGCATCAAAACAGCGAGGTCTCGCGCGTTGGCGAAAAGTCCCGCGTGTCCGCTGACACCGCCGAACAAGGCCGCCATTGGGTCATGCACATCGCCATGAAGCAACTGCATCCTGAAGCACGTGTCGTTTTCCGTAGGCGCGATTTTCTGTTTCTCAATGTGGTTCAACGGCTTATAAAAGATATGGTTGAGACCGAGTGGCTTGTAGAAATTTTCCTGCAAATAAGCCTCGAACGGTTTGTTGGCCACCTTCTCCACAATCTTCGGCAGGAAATAAAAGCCGATGTCACTGTATTTATATTTCTTGTCACCGAGCCTTGAGACTTTTATTGTGTCAAACAATTGAAAATCAAAGTCATTTTCAAGATACAAGCCTTCCGCAACCCTCACCGTGTGATTTTCATCAATGCATTTCCGATACAGTCTATCGTCAATTTTGCCGTCTTTCATTGTCATATTGCACAATGGCAACCAAGGCGTCAGGCCGGCTTGATGCGTCATAATCTCAATGAGTTTGAGATTTCCCTTGTCGGTCGATTTCAGATACGGGAAATAATCGGACAGCTTCGCGTCAAGACTGATTTTATGTTCATCATACAGTTTCATGATTGCAAGAGTCGTCGCGAAGACCTTTGTCAGCGACGCGATGTCATACACATCATCGCTTGTCACAACATGTGTTGAATCGTATGTGAAATGACCGAAATTCTTTTCGTAAATTATTTCGCCATCTTTCAACGCGATAATCTGGCAGCCTGGATAGGCTTTCATGTCGATGCCGTCCTGCGCGACAGAGTCAATCTTTCTTATGAAATCGTTATCAATCAATGATATAGGCAATGTCTCAGGCGTAAGCATCTCTTTGAAATCAAGACCTGAGCCGGCCTTGTATTTTTTGTTGATCGTGACGGGCAGCTTGCCGGAAGGGTTCAGTCGCCCGACAATGACATCAGCCACGGCGTTCACGGCCTCCGCACGGTCTTCGTAACCAATTAATATCGCTACAGGTTCCGTTTTGAATTTGAACTTCGCGAGTGCGTAAGGACAAGCGAACAGATTGAAAATCAGTTTGTTTTGCTTGGAAAGTTTCTCAACGAAAGTCACCGTTTCTTTCTTGATCCCGAAATCCTTTGACGCAAATATCGAAGTATTCCTGACATTAACAATCACATAGTCATAATATTTCAGCTTTTCCAAAAGATTGTCACAATCTTTTTGGTTTTCATCGGGATTGAAAACATAACCAACTGCGTTTATCTTGTTGTTTTTCAATATCTTAGACATATAGCATTCTTCACCTATTGTCACGACTGCAATTTTTGAATCAGCATCAAGCGGCAGAACTTCATTTTTATTACGAAGCATCGTAACAGCTTCATTATAAAGTCTTTGTCTAAAGTTATAATATTTTATCTGGTTAATATCATTTACCGCCGATTCAACGGGCTGCGGCTTGAAATGGTTCAATCCCATGCGGTATTTCATCCTCAGGATTTTCTTGCAGCTCTCCTCCACCCTATTCGCAACTGTCGGATTATCAACGGCATTGACAATAATTTCAATTGTTTTTTCTGGATTAATCGGCATCAGCAGGACATCGTTTCCGGCAAGCAGAGCCTTCAGACCGACCTCATCAGGATCAAGATTCTTATGAGCACCTTTCATTTCGAGAGCGTCGGTGAAGATAAGTCCGTCGAAGCCCATCTCTTCTTTAAGTAACTTTGTAACAACGTTTTGCGACAGTGAAGACGAAGTGTTATTTTCCGGCTCGATTGCAGGCAGGTAGAGATGGCCGACCATTGCGCCGCAAACGCCTTTATCTATCAGATACTCAAACGGATACAGTTCTGTCTTTTTTATTTCATCAAGCGACTTGTTGACTTTCGGCAGTGTCTCGTGCGAATCGGTTTTCGTGTCGCCATGACCTGGGAAATGCTTCATTGTCGGCAGCACGCCGTTTTCCTGGAGGGCGAGCGCGTATTTGGTTCCGCGTTCCGCCACTTCCTGCGGGTTTTCGCCGAAGCTGCGCATCCCGATGACTGGATTCTTCGCTTCATTATTGACATCGACATCAGGAGCGAAGTCGATGTTTATACCAAGTCGTCGGCACTGCTCAGCGACCTGCACGCCCATCTCGCTGATAAGTTCCTGATTCTGAACGGCTCCAAGCGTCATCTGATAAGGATACGAGATGCCGTCGTTCAAACGCATTCCCAGTCCCCATTCGCCGTCGATGGCGACCATGAGCGGGACTTCCGAAAGCGATTGATACTTGTTCGCCTGTTCAAGCAACGATGTCGCATCGGTCCGAAAAAACGTCATTCCGCCGATGCCATAATCTTCTATAAGCGATTGAATATCAGACAGACAAGCCTTGTTAGGATAGTTCGCGCGCACATTGAGCAACTGTCCAATGCGACGTTCAACGCTCATCGAATTATACACCGAATCGATCCAGCGGTCTTCATCATTTTGCGAAAATGCGGCAAGACACAACAACGTGACGGTAACCGACAAAAAAAACTTTTTCATGATAAAATAATTATTTAATTTTCTGTTCAATTTCTTCTATGTCAAAGGGTTTTGCAATGATAACCTTATTCTCGTCCAACAAAAACAGCGAAGGCGTCATATCCACTGCGTAATCGTTTACAATCGGCGAGGACCATTCCAGCCCGTCACAGATTGTATAACCATCTATTTTCGCCCTTCTGATGACTCTCCGTGCGACTTTCTGTTTCCCAACGACACAGACATTGACAAATGCAATATTCTGTTTATCAGACAGATACACGCCAAGCTCCGAAATAAAATCACGGCAATGCGGACAATTCGCCGACCAGAACATCAAGATTGTGTATTCCGCGCTGATGTTTTCGAGTTTAAAATCCTGTTTATCAATTGTATATGCATGAATTTCAGGTGCTTTGACTCCGATTTTCACTCTGCTATACGACTCGGCGATGCCACGCATCTCATCAAGTTCCTCATCGTTCAGGCCGAGCGTTTCGATGTATGGCAACCTCATCATGTAATCCACAACCTGATTCACGCCAAGTTCCGAGAATCCATATATAAGATATTGATATACAAACTTATACATCTCATAATTCTGGCAACGGGAAAGCACGTCATCGACGGCGAGAATCACGTCATAAATCTGATTTTGCGCCGATTTCGTAGTATCCTGACAAGCTCCGATATAATCAAGTATTTCGCGTGTGAGTTTCTCGCTTCCGACAAGAGTCGTGTCGCTGAAATCTATTCTATCGAGCAAATCGGTTTCTGTCTGCCCGTTCATAGTCGAACAGACAGACAAAAACACGATGATTATCAGCGATTTAATTTTCAAATTACAATTCTTTAACCCTTATGTTACGAATCAGGAGGCCTTCGCCGTGACCGCAGAAGCTTATTTTCCCGGATTTATTGAACAAGCCCGGGTGATTGCTTTGGTCGATAGTCCCTGACGTGGCGTTTTTCCTTCCTTCAGGAGCGACGTTTCTTCCGTTACACGCCTTGCGGATGTCGCCATCGACAATCACTTCGCCGTTGACAGTCACGCGGATGTGGTCGCCCTTGGCATAAATCTCCTCTGTGTTCCATGTGCCGAGTTCAGGGAACTTCACCCTCTTTGCGGGGATGACGCCATAGACCGAGCCGTGAACCTGATATTCGCGGAGACCGGCGTAAATCGGGTCGTCGTGGTCGAGAATCTGAATCTCCATGCCATAATAAGCCGCATCGACATGCATCGGCGTTCTGATTCCAACACCGTTGTTGACACCCGGACGCATGAAGCAAAACTCGAAACGATACACGAAGTCGGAATACTCGTCGGCGGTGTAAAGGTTGCCTTCATCGCCGTAATCAGCTGACACATAGATGTTTCCGTTTTGGATTATGTAACCGTTCTTGTCTCCCACCCATTTGTCGAGATTGGTGCCGTCGAACAGAACAACGAAGCCTTCGGCCTGTTCCTCATCGGAGAGCTCGAATTTCGGAGTCTGCGCTATTTTCTTGAGATGCTCGTCAATCTGCGTCCTCTTGTACATCGCATCACCGTCGTTAAGCATATCCTTGACTCTCAGAAGCAAGTCCGTAATCTCCTGTCCGTTGAACTCAGGGTGTCTCGTCGCGATATTCACAATAGTGTTGGCAGCCTGCTGCGCCGTCTCTTCATCATCAAGATAATACGATGCAATAATTATACTCTGGTACAACTGTGTCGCCTCCATGTATTTGATAATCTGATTTTTAACATCCGCTTTCGGATTCAGTCCGAGGACGAGTCGGTATGAATTCAGCTTGTCCGTCGCCGGTCTTTCCGACTTGTCAATCAGATACACGTAACGTTTCATTATTCTCTCCATATTAGCTTTGTCATTGATTCCGATATTGTACAATGTATCCGCAAGGTTCACATTATCAATGGAAAGCAACGCATCCAGAGCTTCATCACGTGTCTTTGCCGATTTATAGCCATCCATCAGTTTCATAATGCTCAAATCATCTCCGAAATAAGCAAAAACCCTGTAGAATCTCGTGATTTTTGCAGGCTCGACGTTTTTAAGAAGATAAACGAAATTCGACTTTGACTTATCATTGGCATAAGCCATCGATTTCATTATTGCATCCTGAACATCTGTCACATATTCCTCGTCAACTCTAACAAGCAAATCACGCAGATATTCGGAAGTGCCGGCATTCGACACACCTTTCAAAGCCTTGAATGCCGCTGCTTTAACTTGCTGATTATCACTATTCAAAAGTCTCCTGACAGCATAAACCTGATTAATAAATGTCCGCGACTCCAGCACATTCAAGGCACCGATGACCTGTTCGTTTGTTCCCTTTAAAGCTTCAGCAATCATGACATCACAGTCGTTATTTGTTGAAACCACTGCCGACTTCAGAACAGGCTGATAAACTGTTCCGAAAAACGGCACGAGATTCATCATCGCATGCTTATCACCAATCTTGATTATTGATTTAATGGCCTCACAGACTGCAAGTGAATCTTTTGAATCCAATTGATTTACAACATATTCCAATTGGGTTTTATCACCGACCTCACCCAACCAATTCAACGCTTCAGCGTCGTGTTTTTTTGACATGTTTTTCACCACAGCTGCACAGACAGTTGAATCAGCCATTGGTTTCAGGAGGTCGAGAGCCGTCATCCGAACCTGTATATCTTTGTTTTTCAGCGACTTAAGCAGCATCTCAACAGCGGCCTCGCCTTTCGTCTGAACGAGCAGATTCGTGGCGGCGATGTTTACGTTAGCGTTTTTCGACTTAAGCATCTTCGCCGTGCCGTTCTCAACGACGGCGGTATCTTTTCGCATCGCATACTTCCCGAGCAGTCTCACATAAGATGCTGTGGCGTCGGTCGGGTCATAGTTGTATTTCAACGACTTAGCCTTTTTTGAGAGCAGCTTCAGCGATTTCTCGCCGCCGACGACCGACAATGCGTAATACACAGCCTCCTGCGTCTCGACATCAGCACCGTCAAGCCACTGAATCAACATATCCTCACATCTTACAACTCTCTGATTTGCAATGGCGTATGCAACAACACACCTTTGACTTGCATCACAGTTTTTTGCGATTTCCTCAACATTTTGTCTTGTTCCCTGAATCGATGCCAATGTCTGCACCGTCACTTCAAAGAGGTCGTTGTTTTCAGTATATTTCATCAATCTATCAGCATCCTTGGTGTCAGCGAAATTCTGGAACAAAGAGACAATGTATATTTTAATCTCCTCGTTATCAATAACATCCAAGGCACCAAACAAACCATCAGAAACGACTTTCTTATAATGTCGGTTATTTGGATCTGAAACAAAATCACAAAGTCCGTCGAGGGCGTATTCAATCTTGGCGTTCCCGCCGACCGAAGATGGTTTCAGCATCTTTGCCAAATCAGTAACACCTTCAGGACCGATATTTATGATTTCCAACATTAATTTATTTTCAGTTTCTTTATCATTTGCCGGCAGTGAATTAAGCGCATCCGCAATGATTGTGGAAGCGACACGATTTCTTTTATCCGTCTGCGCATTAATAAAATAAGGTGTCATCAGCAACAAAACAATGACGGCCAATATGTTTTTAACTATCTTATTCATTTTCAAAAACTTTTTACTTTCCAACTTAATAACTTTACAAACTTTCATATCTTCCACGGCGTTCTCATCGGTTGGTCAATCAGCTGATTGGCGGCGTCATCGCCGATAAACTTCATTCTTACCGGGTCGAATTTCAGGTTTCTGCCGAGCCGCAGTGCGCATACGCCCATGTTGACGATCGTTGCCGAGCGGAAGCCGTTTTCTTCGTTGAGGGCGAATTTCTGTCGTGTGCGGACGCATTCGAGGAAGTCGGTGCGTTGCGGCTTCGGGTCCGGGAAGTCGAGGAGCCGTTGCATGACATTCGGTATCGTGCATTCGAAGCCTTTGTAGAGTTTTCCTTTCGGGCCTTCGATGTACGGTGCTTTCGGGTCGCCGTTGTCTTCGCCTTCGAGGATGATCTGGCAGCCGTCGTCGTAGGTGTATTTTATTGTGCGCCAAATACCTACGGCATCAGGATGTTGCTGCGGCGCATCGATTTCTACCATGACCGGCGAGGTGTCGTCTTTGCCAAGGATATACTGCACTGGGTCGATGTAATGCTGTCCCATGTCGGCCAGTCCGCCGCCGTCGTAGTCCCAGTAGCCGCGGAACGTCTGATGCGTACGGTGTTCATTATAAGGTTTGTACGGAGCCGGTCCGAGCCATAAGTCATAGTCGAGATTCGACGGGACGATTTGAGGTTCAAGGTTTTCCTTGCCGACCCAGAAGAACTTCCAGTTGAAGCCGGTATGACCTGATATTGTCACTTTGAGCGGCCAGCCGAGCAGTCCGCTGTCAACGAGTTTCTTTAGTGGCTCGACGGTGGTGCCGAGTCCGTAGAAGGTGTCCTGGAAGCGGAACCACGTGTTCAAGCGGAAGATTCTCCCGTTCTGTTTCACCGCCTCCATGACTCTCCTGCCTTCGCCTATGGTGCGTGTCATCGGCTTCTCGCACATGACGTCCTTTCCGGCATTGGCGGCCTCGGCAGCCATGATGCCGTGCCAGTGCGGCGGCGTCGCGATGTGCACGATGTCAACATTCGGGTCGCAGATCAGGTCGCGGTAGTTGTGATAGGTGTTCACGTTGACTCCGAGTTTCTCCTTCGCCTGCTGTTTAGCGGCGTCCAAGTGGTTTGAATCGACGTCGCAGATGGCAGTCAGACGGCATGACTCGTCGTTAGTGAAATGCAACGTGGAGCGTCCGATACCGCCGACGCCGATGATGCCTTTTGTCAGTTGGTCGCTTGGAGCGATATGACGTTGGCCGCCAAGCACCTTGCTCGGCACTATGCTGAACAACGCGAAGCCGCCCATTGCTGTCAGGAACTCTTTTCTTTTCATGGCTATATGTTTAATTTTCAATATTTTAATAATAATTTCAAAACTCAGCAGATGACTTTAAAAATTTCACAAAGATAATATTTTTCAGCGAATGACAAAAAATAATTCGTAAAACTTGTGTTAAAAAACTTGCCAAACCATTATCAAAATTTTCGTATTTTTGCGCCGATTTTTCAGTTATGAGGACAAGCATTTCAACGAGAGAGATCTGGCGCATCGCGGTGCCAATCATGATTGGTAACCTCGCGCAGACGCTCATCACCTTCACCGACACCGCCTTTCTCGGGCATCTCGGCGTGGTGGCGCTCGGCGCGTCGATGATGGCGGGGCTGTATTATTTCGTCTTCACCACGATGGCGATGGGCTTCGCCATTGGCATTCAGATAATCGTGGCGCGTCGTTTTGGCGAACGGCAGTACGAGAAGATCGGCAGCATCTTCCAACACGGGGCGTTTTTCATCTTCCTCTTCGGCATTGTCTTGTTCCTGATAATGAACACGTTCACCGGCCGTCTGCTCCACTTCATCATCGACTCCGAGAACATCTACACCGGCGCGATGGAATACATGAACTACCGGCAGTACGGCATCATCTTCGTGTGTTTCAACTACTTATACCGTTCGCTTTACGTCGGGCTCTCGAACACCAAGGTCATCACTTTCTCAACCATCATCATGGCGACGGTGAACATCGTGATGGACTACGCCTTGATTTTCGGCAAGTTCGGGCTTCCCGAGATGGGCATCGGCGGCGCGGCCCTCGCCTCCTTCATGGCCGAAGTCACCGCGACGATATTCTTCACAACATATACTTATATCGCATTGGGAAAGAAAAACTACGGGCTTTTCAAGCGGCATCGTTTCGACAAAGACCTGACATTCAACATCTTCAAGATTGCAGGCCCGACGATGTTCCAGAAGCTGTTCTCATTCAGCGCATGGTTCATCTTCTTCATCTTCGTTGAAAAGATGGGCGAAGAAGCCATCGGCGTCTCTTCGATAGTGCGCAGCGTCTATATGATAATGTTCATCCCTGTCTTCGGTTTCCTCTCGACGTCGAACACGCTGACGAGCCGTATCATCGGGGCGGGGCGTCCCGGCGAGGTGATGCCGACGCTTTACAAGGTGACGCTCAACTGCTTCCTGTGCTGCATCCCGTTCATTATCATCTGTGCAGCCTTTCCTATGGCCGTGATGAAGATTTACACCGAAGACCTCGCGCTCGCGCAGCTCGCGATACCTTCTATATATGTTATCTGCGGCGCCATCGTTTTTCAGGCCGTCGGAAGCATCTTCTTCGAGGCCGTCTCCGGCACCGGCAACACCAACGCCGCGCTATGGCTCGAGTTCGGCATCCTCTTGATTTACATCGGATACATCTGGATGATGACGCACACGACCACCAACGTGGCACTCGTGTGGACGTGCGAATACGTCTATGGCGCGTTGATTGCCATCGTCTCGTTCCTTTACATCAAATTCGCCGGCTGGCAGAGGAAGACTTTATAACCCTCCACTCTCCACTCTCAACTCTCCACTCTCAAAACTTTAAAAAAACTCCACTCTCAACTCTCAAAACTCAAAACTTTAAAAAAACTCCACTCTCAACTCTCAAAACTCCACTCTCAAAACTAAAGACTAAAGACTAAAAACTAAAAAACCTCCTGTACTCCATGTCGAACACGCCGTACTTGGCGAACGCCGGTTCGGAGAGCATCAGGCGGCGGCGAAGGCGGTAGTTGGCACCATGCGACAACACACCGCAAAAGGAGTTCAACGACGCCTCCCACTTCGTGCGGTCCGACGCCGCGAGGACGCGCAGCTTGGCGCGT
>X431_Quagga__coassemble_236_pt1 | contig 10385 bp, 7 predicted proteins | sample X431_Quagga__metabat2_low_PE_006 | metagenome-assembled genome bin X431_Quagga
TTGACAGGCAGAACCAAAATCTGCAGTGCTGCCATTACACCACTCGACATCATTCTGTCAAAAAGCGCTGCAAAAGTACTAATTTTTTTTATATGTTGATGATTTTGGTCAAAATTTTTTGCATAACGCAATAATTTCAAAAAATATGCATTTGCTTTTGAAAAAACATTACTTTTGCAAATTCTGTTAGAAACGTGAACAAAGTACTTTCTCACTTTATGAACTTTAAAATTTTATAAACTAAAACAAATGAGTTTCAAGAAGTTAAACAACATTGTGGCGTGGAGCGTCTTTCTGATTGCCAGCATCGTCTATTTCCTCACAATGGAGCCTACCGCGAGTTGGTGGGACTGCGGTGAGTACATTTCAACAGCATTCAAGTTGCAGGTTGGGCATCCGCCAGGAGCACCTTTGTTCCAGCTGATAGGCCGTTTCTTCAGCCTTTTCGCCTTCGGTGACGTCACAAAAGTGGCGATGATGATAAACATAATGTCGTGTCTTTGCAGCAGCTTCACGATTTTCTTCCTGTATCTCACCATCTCGATGCTTGCTAAGAAAATATGGATGAAAGACGGCGACAGCTCTCCGAGAGTCAACCAGATAGGCGTGATGGCAGCCGCTGCGGTAGGGGCGTTGGCTTACACATTCACCGACTCGTTCTGGTTCAACGCGGTCGAAGGCGAGGTCTATGCGATGTCATCGTTCCTCACGGCGATAACGTTCTGGGCAATCCTGAAATGGGAGGAAGCCGCTGATACTGAACGGCATTGGCGCTGGATTATATTCATAGCGTACATCATAGGACTGTCGATAGGCGTTCACCTTCTGAACCTGCTCGCAATCCCGGCAATCGTGTATGTCGTGTATTTCAAAAAATATAAGTTCTCGTGGAAAGGTTTCTTCTGGTCAGGGGTTATCGCGGTGGCACTCGTCGGATTCATCCAGGTGCTTCTCATTCCTGCGATAGTTTCCCTTGCCGGAAAGTTTGAGTTGTTCTTTGTGAACACAATCGGGCTACCGTTTAACGCCGGCACGATAATCTATTTTGTGCTTGTCATCGCATTGATAGTCTGGGGCTTGTGGGTCACCGCAAAGAATAATCGTGCGGTGTTGAATGCCGCGATACTCTGTTTCATGTTCATCATGATTGGATATTCGTCGTTCTTCATGCTCGTGATTCGCGCAAACGCAAATACACCCATTAATGAAAATGAGCCGAAAGATGCCATCTCGATGCTTTCGTACCTGAAACGTGAGCAATATGGCAGCTGGCCTATCATTTACGGCCCTTATTACACTGCCAAATATTATGATATGGAAGAGGGTGCGCCTATCTACGCGAAAGATCAGAAAAGCGGCAAGTATGTGGTCGTCGCCGAGAGCCAAGGCAACCCTGTGTATGACGAGAACGTCATGACTCTCTTCCCTCGTATGTGGAACGGCTCGAAGTCGCAGTATAGAAACGTCTATGAGCGTTATATCGACAAGTCGAAGATGCGCGTCATGACGCCGAAGACGCCCAACGGCACGCGGGAACGCGTCCTCGTCCCGACATTCGGTCAGAACCTGAAATATTTCATTGACTATCAATGCGGATGGATGTTCTGGCGTTACTTCATGTGGAACTTCGTCGGAAGGCAGAACGACACCGAAGGGCAGGGCGAGATTGAAAACGGCAACTGGGTCTGCGGCATCGACTTCATCGACAACGCGCGGCTCGGACGTCAGGACAACCTGCCGAGAAGTATGCAGAGTGCGGCTCATACCGAATATTACTTCCTGCCGCTTATTCTCGGGATCGTCGGACTGTTTTTCCACATAAAACGCGACCCGAAAAACTGTTGGGTGGTGTTCCTGCTTTTCTTCATGACAGGCATCGCCATCATCATGTACCTGAACCAGACGCCTTACCAGCCGCGTGAGCGCGACTACTCCTACGCCGGCTCGTTCTACGCCTTCGCGATATGGATCGGCTTCGGCGTGCTCGGACTTCTCAATCTGCTTCAGAAAGTTGTCAATAATAAGAAAGTTGCTACGACGGTGGTTACAGTCGCCTGTCTCGGACTGCCCGTCTTGATGGCGGCGCAGGGCTGGGAGGGACATAACCGTTCTGGCAAGACATCGGCACGCGACTGGGGCAAGAATTATCTCACCCAACTGCCGGAAAACGCCGTGATTTTCACTCGTGGCGACAACGACACCTTCCCGCTTTGGTACGTCCAGGAGGTTGAAGGCTACCGCACCGACGTCCGCGTGTGTAACTTCATGCTTTCATCAGGATATTGGTACGTCCATCAGATGGGACGTAAGATATATGAATCGGATAAACTCCCGCTTTCGCTGACACCGGCTCAATACGACAACGGCATCAACGAACAGATTATCATACAGGAGGTTTTCGAAGGCCCTGTCGAACTCAAAGACGTGATTGATTTCGTGAGAAGCGACAACCCGCGTACCAAAGTCACCGACATGAATGGCAGGAAGATCAATTATTTCCCGACGAGGAAACTGAAAATCACTGTCGATAAAGAGAAAGTCATCGCCAACGGCATAGTGCCGGAAAGCATGAAAGACCAGATTGTCGATGAAATCGTATGGACGATATCCTCGAAGACGTATGCCCTTTACAAGAACGACCTGATGCTTCTCGACTTCATGGCCACCAACGACTGGGAGAGGGCTGTGTATTTCACGAGTCTGAGCGACATCTCGAATGTCCTCGGCATCGACAAGTACCTGCATCAGGAAGGCCCGTCGCACCGTTTCATGCCTGTCCCAGCGAAAGAATATTATAAGGGTGCGGGCGGCGTTTACATCGACGGCTCGTACGACCTTCTCGTCAACAAGTCCGATTGGGGCAACCTCAACGACCCCGATGTCACCGTTGACCCTGAGAGCATACGTAACGTGCGCTATGCCAGGCAGGCGTACATGCGTCTCGCACAGGCACTCGTCAACGACGGGCAAAAGGAGAAGGCGATAGAGACCCTTGACAAATGCCTCTATTTCTTCCCCGACGAGAAGATACCGTACGACATCTACATGGCGTATTATCCCGACATCTACTATGCCGCAGGCGCGACAGAGAAAGGTGACGAGATGGTGAACAAGATGGTGGCCAATGCGATAGAGAACCTCGAATATTACAAGTCGTTAAGCCCGAGGTACATAGAGTATTATTCGGAGGACATCCGCGATGAGCTGCGTGTCATCAATCAGATGCTTGAGTCTGTGAAGAAAGCCAAACGTTTCGAGATGCGCGACACTATCGACAAGGTGCTCGAAGACGCCATCAACGATTTCGTGAGCGTGCTTTAGTGTTTAGTGGCACCTCCTTTGTCTTACGGCCTCAAACGTCACTATCGCGGTGCACACGCTCACATTGAGCGAGTCGGCGATGCCGTTCATCGGGATGATGATGTTCTGGTCGGCGGCCTTCACCCATTGTTCGGAGATGCCCGTCGCCTCCGTGCCCATCACGATGGCCGAGGCTTTCCTGAAGTCGGCGTCGAGGTAGTCGATGGAGGCTTTGAGGTATGTGCAATAAATCGTTATTCCGTTGTCTTTCAGCCATTTGATGCATTCTTCCGATGAGCAGGCGAACAGCGGCACTGAGAAGATGGCGCCCACGCTCGCCCTCACCGCATTTGGGTTGAACAGGTCGGTGCGCTGGTCGGCGATGATGACGGCATCGACACCGGCGGCATCGGCGGTGCGCATCACAGCACCGAGGTTGCCGGGCTTCTCCACGGTCTCGAGGACGATGATGAGCGGATTCTCTTTCTTCGGCTTGAACGACCGCAGGTCGGCGTATCTCGGAATCGCTACGGCAAGAAGCCCGTCGCTGCCCTCACGGTATGCGATCTTGTCGAAGACCTCAACGCTCACTTCCTCGACGCTGCGTGCCGGAATCGTCGCTGCGTCTTTCGCTATCTCGGGACATATAAATAATGTGTCAACCTCGAAGCCGCATGCCACGGCCCGCTCAATCTCACGGCGGCCCTCAATCAAAATGCGGTTCTGCTCGCGGCGCTCGGAGGCCTTCGCTAACTTGATGATATTCTTAATCTTAGGGTTCGTCTTGCTTGTGATCATAATGTCGTTTGTTTTTTACTAAATTCTATTTTTCCTTTTCCCTTTCATCTGCGAAAGCACCAAACCGCCGACAACCAATACGATTCCGGCAATCTTTTGCGCCGTAAGCTCTTCGTTTATAATGAAATAACTGAATATGGCCGTGAAGACGGGAATCAGGTTCGTGTAAACGTTCGCCTTCGACGCGCCGAGTTTGCTGTAGGCAAAAGCCCACAAAGCGTAAGCTATTGCGCTGCAAAACACACCGAGACACACCAACGGAACGATGTATTCTCCGACGTTGCAGAAACTCGACGGCTCGAACTGCTCCATGATTATTAATAAAGGTATAAAATAAATCATACCGATAATATTCTGCATCCATGTGATTGTCAATGGTTTGTAAAGTTTTGTCAGTTTTATCAGTGCTATCGAATAGCCGACGGCGACGAGCACCGTGATGCAAAGGAAAATAACGCCTTTGGGCGATGCCGTGAACTCTAAGTTGTTGTTTAACAACATCGTCACGACTCCGAAAAACGAGACGAACAGCCCGACGATGTTCATCGGCGTCATCCTTTCCTTCAGGAAGATGCTTGCGGCGATGGGCGTCACCAGCGGAATCGTCGCCACTATCGCGGAGCCGATGATGGGGGAGGTGTTTTTCAGCCCGTAACCCTCGAAGATGAAATACAGGAAAGGCTCGAAAAGCGCGGCGAGGGCGAATAGTTTCAGATGCCCTCTGTCGATTTTCTCGTTGAGGCGGAAGATGAAAAGTATCGCCGTGAAGAATATCGTGGCGACGACCAACCGCAGGAATATCGTCGCGGTCGGGTTCAGGTTTTCATACACCTGTGTTGACCAGATGAACGATAACCCCCACACAATCATTGCGATGACACCGCAAAGATGAACTATGTAACCTCTGTTTTTCATGCCGCAAAAATACTGCTTTTTTTGACGGAAAATTTCTTGTCATGAAATAAAATTTGTGTAATTTTGCCAATCTTAATTTATTTCGGAAATATGAGAAAAATTATCGCAACAATCTTTGCTTCTTTGGTCTTGTTCGCCTCATGCAAAGGCGACCGCGGTCCGGCAGGTCCGGCAGGTCAGGACGGCAACGCAAATGTTCAATCAGCTACAATAGAAACCAAATTCTCCGACTGGGACTGGAGCGGCGACGCGTTGAATTGGGCCATCGCCTTCGACTGGGACGCAATCGACATGGACATGGTGGATTACGGCGCATTGCTCGTGTATCTCGAAAACCCAAGCCCCGACGTTTACGCATGGCATCAACTGCCTATGACAATGGTGATAACTGATTCATATTCATCGGTTTTGGAGACATCGTACTATGACTACGGCTTCTCGATTTTCTGGACCAACTCCGACCTTCAGAAACATGAAGACCTGCTGCAAGGCTATTACGACCAGAAGCCTTTGATGTTCAAGGTCGTCCTCATCGACGCGACATCATACGCGACGCATCCAGGCCTCGACTACAGCGATTACGAAGTGGTCGCGGCTGTTTTTAATCTGAAAAAGTAATTGTCAATCAATTATTTATGAAAAAGATTCTAAAGTATGTCCTTTATGCGTTTCTGGCTGCACTCGCTGTTTTGGTGGCGATGAACATTTTCGTGCCGGTTTATGTCTTCGACGAGCCGCGGCCTTTTCATGGAGAATATCTTCACAATCCTTATCAGGATATGGATTCAACGGCTTGGAAACGCTGTAACTTTCATGGACATACCGCGCAATATGGCGGCGTGACGAACGGCCGCATCAATGGCAATGCCGCCTATGACTCGATGTATAGGCTTTTTGAATACGACCACATCGGCATCTCGGATTACAACAAAATAAATGATTATGAACGAGATAAGGATGAGAGTTTCATTCCGGCATACGAACACGGCTGGAACCTCTGGAAGATACATCAACTCTGCCTTGGCGCGGAAAAGGTGAGGCGGGTTGACTATTTCTTCGGGCAAACTCTGAGCATGAAACAGCATACAATCAATAAGTTAGGTGAACAAAACAAGGCTGTATGCGTGGCGCATCCGGCGTTCGTGGAAGGCGGCTACAACCCCGAGGACTTCAAATACCTGAGCAACTATAGGATTATGGAGGTGCTTAACGGCTTCGAAAATTCACCCGCACATTGGGACAACGCGTTGTCGAACGGCCATCTGGTTTATCTTATTGCCGATGATGATACACATAACGTGTTTGTTGTCAATGATATAGCACTAAGAATTACGTATGTGAACGCGAAGGATAATGATGCCGAGACGTTGCTTGAGAATCTCCTTGCCGGAAATGCTTACGGCATCGACTTCGACCTTGACAGGAGTGAGACGATGGAGGATAAGGTCGCGCGTTTCAAGCGTGATATGCCTTATCTTCAGAAGGCACAACTTGTTGGAAATCAGTTTGATGTGAGAGTCTCGAAACCTATCCGAAAAGCACGGTTCATAGGTCAAGGCGGAATGATTTTGCAAGGTGAAAGTTTCGCGGATTCGACATTTGAAATCGGGTACGAGATACAACCGACTGATACGTACGTGCGCACGGAAATCACGTTCTTTGATGGCACGACGATGTGGCTCAATCCGGTCACGCGCCATGAGAGTGAAAATATTGTCTGCCAACGTCTTGACCATATTTCATGGCTCTGGACGGCGGCGTTGTGGGCGGCGTGGGTGCTGCTGTTAATAGTTGTTGTAAAAATCGTCAAAAAAGAGTGAAGTCACTGACTCCTTTTTTAACCGTTTTTTTTTGCTTAAACGTTATAGTTTCTCTCGCCGAAAATCTTGCTCCCGACCCTCACCATCGTCGAGCCTTCCTCAATCGCAAGCTGATAGTCGTGCGACATTCCCATTGAAACCTCTTTAAAATATTCACAATCAGTGAAATATTTTGATTTTAATATGCTGAAAATCTCTTTCAGATGATGGAACTCTTTCTTTATCTGAACCTGATTACCGGTGTTCGTCGCCATCCCCATCACGCCGCAGATACGCACGTTCTTCAGCGATTTGAACGCCTCTGAATCCAGCATTACTTCAGCTTCTTCGATGCTCAGACCGAATTTAGTCTCTTCCTCCGCAACGTGGAACTGAAGCAGGCAATCGACCACTCTGTCATGCTTAACAGCTTCTTTATTAACAGCTTGTAAGAGGTTGAATGTGTCAATGGAGTGAATCAGCCTGACGAAAGGAATGATATATTTTATCTTGTTCGTCTGAAGATGTCCGATGAAGTGCCAGTCGATGTCGTTGGGCAGCACCTCGTGTTTGTCGCGCATCTCAAGAGCGTGGTTCTCGCCGAAGACGCGTTGCCCCACATCGTAGGCTTCTTGAAGGTCTTCGACTGGTTTGGTCTTCGACACGGCGACCAACAAAACGCCAGAAGGTATTGATTTTCTTACTGTTTCAAGGTTATTTTTTATCATGTTCTTTGCAATTAAAATTGTGCAAAATTAGCAAAAAAAATATTAATTTTGCAAAAATTTAGAACGATGAAAAAATACATCATAACACTTCTTAAAGTGTTGATTTTCTTGATTATCATGTTTGAGTCGATGAGGGTGGTGTTCGCTTTTTATTATTGGCAGCTCATCGACGTGGAGCAAATTCCGTACACGGAGGTGCTCAAGAGCTTCGTGAAGTCATTCCCGCTTGACATAGCGACGGCGTGTTATATCATGGTCTTGCCGGCTGTCGCGATGTTCGTTGGCGTCTGCATAAATGGAAACACCAAGTTCAAATGGATGCGATGGTATTTCTATATCATTATTGCCGTTTACATTCTGATTGTGATGGGCGAGATGGGAGTTTATGGCGAATGGCGTACTAAGTTGAATTACAAGGCGTTGCTGTATCTGAAGAATCCCGCCGAAGTGATAAACACGGCGTCAACAGCGCAGACCATAGAACTCGTCTCGATGTGGGCGGCGTTCACTCTCATGTTCTGCTGGTGGTACGTGAAATGGATTGAGCCCACCGACAAGTTCGACAATCCGCGGAAGGGATATTGGTTCTCGTACCCGATTTGTTTTGTGCTGTCGCTCGGACTTCTTTTCTTGGGGATGAGAGGCGGATTCAACGAGATTCCCATCTCGACAAGCTCGGGGTATTTCAGCAATTACAAACTCGCCAATGTGATCGCGGTCAATCCGGCTTACAATCTTCTCGAAAACATGACCAATGTCCATCAGATGAACGAACGCTCGAACTTCAGTTACATGGATTCTGAAGTCGCGAAGGAGATTACGATTATGGCTCATGAAACAGACTGTGATTCAACTGTTTATCACATCTCAAAAATAGAAAAGCCGAATATAATGGTGGTTCTTCTTGAGAGCTGGTCGGCCGATCTCGTGGAGTCGTTGGGCGGCGACCCGAGCGTCACGCCGAACTTTCATGAGATGGAAAAAGACGGACTTTTGTTCACGAATATCTACGCGAGCGCCAACCGTTCGGAACAGGCGCAGGCCAATATCTTCGGCGGCTTCCCCGGTCTCCCGCTCACGACAATCACCAACCATCCGGAGAAATATTATGCCTTGCCGTCTCTACTGTCACCACTTGACTCCATCGGCTATTACACGAGTTACTATTATGGTGGCGAGCTGAATTATGCCAATATCCTTTCGTACCTGAGGTATAATGATTTTGATAAAATCGTTGATCATAAAGATGTTACGCAGAAATTTGATTCCGGGAAACTCGGTTATCATGATACCGATATGCTGCCGTGGGTGGCGAAACAGGTGACAGAACAGCCGGAGCCGTTTTTCACGACAGTGTTTACGCAAAGCAGCCATTCGCCGTACGACTACCCGAAGATTTTGGATAAACTTGAGTGGATTGAGCTCGAAAGCGACTTCATGAACAGTGCGCATTATTCTGATTTCGCGCTCAAGCTTTTTATGGAGACAGCCAAGACACAGCCGTGGTATGATAACACGATTTTTGTCTTCGTCGCTGATCACAGCCACGAGACGGATAAGAATTACCCGTTGGAATCGTTTGAGTATCATCAGATTCCGCTGCTTGTAGTGGGCGAGCCGTTAGATGACTCACTGCGCGGCAAGACGTTCGACAAGATTTGCAGCAGCCTCGACTTCCCCGCCACGTTGCTGTCACAGTTCGGACTTAATCATGATGAGTTTTTATGGAGCAAGGATGTCTTCAATTATTGCTATCGTCCGTTTGCGTATTTCGAACTCAACAATGGCTTCGGATGGAAGACAAAAGAAGGCAGCTTCATCTATTCAAATCTCCATGGCCCCACCGATGTCACTCTTCCCGATGAAGTCCGTGACAGCATCGTCGAACAAGGCAAGGCATACATGCAGTATCATTTCGAGCTTTTCTGCGATTATTGATTGAATTTATTGATAAAAAGTTTCCGAAAGATATACAAAAAAATGCTATTTTTGCACGCATAAAACGAAGAAATATGTTTGAGGGATTAAGCGAAAAATTAGAACGTTCGTTCAAGGTATTGAAAGGCCACGGTTATATCACCGAAATCAATGTGGCTGAGACACTTAAGGAAGTGAGAAAGGCTCTGCTTGAGGCGGACGTGAGTTTTAAAATTGCAAAAGACGTTACAAATACAATCAAGGAGAAGGCACTCGGTCAGAAGATCCTGACGGCGGTGTCGCCAGGGCAGCTGATGGTGAAGATAGTGCACGATGAGCTGGCCGAGCTCATGGGCGGCGAACACTCCGAGCTGAACCTCAAGGGCAACCCGACGGTCATCCTGATTGCCGGTCTGCAAGGTTCTGGTAAGACGACATTCTCCGCCAAACTCGCTAACTATCTGAAAAACAAGAAGGGCAAGAGTGTGGTGCTTGTCGCCGGCGACGTCTATCGTCCGGCTGCTATCAACCAGCTGAAGGTCCTGGGCGAGCAGGTCGGGGTCGAGGTGTATTCGGAAGACGACAACAAGAACCCTGTTCAGATTGCGCAACACGCCATAGAAAAAGCCAAGAAAGACGGAAAGAACGTGGTGATTATCGATACGGCGGGCCGTTTGGCCGTCGATGAAGAGATGATGAACGAGATCGCCAATGTGAAGAACACGGTCAAGCCGCAGGAGACGTTGTTCGTGGTCGATGCCATGACAGGTCAGGATGCCGTGAACACTGCGAAGGCGTTCAACGACCGTCTCGATTTCGACGGTGTCGTCCTCACCAAACTTGATGGCGACACACGCGGCGGCGCTGCGCTGACGATACGCACCGTCGTCGAGAAACCGATAAAGTTTGTCGGCCTCGGCGAGAAGAT
>X431_Quagga__coassemble_245_pt1 | contig 10103 bp, 6 predicted proteins | sample X431_Quagga__metabat2_low_PE_006 | metagenome-assembled genome bin X431_Quagga
GAATATAACAACGCATTGAATATCAAACCAAAAGATGAATACGCTTTGGACAAAAAAGCGACTATTTCGAAGACAATTCAGGATGAAAAGGACAAATTAGACGCATTCGATGCGAAACTCGCCCTCGCTGACAAACTTCTGAAAGAGGAGAAACTCGCGGAAGCCGTCTTACAATACGAGGCAGCGTTGAAGTTGTACCCGAACAACAATTCCGCCAAGGCAAAGCTCAAGGAAGCAAAAGAAAAGAACGAAGCCTATAATCTCAAAGTATCTGAATATGAAAGACTTAAGGCACTTGGTCACGAGTATGACCTGCGGAAAAAATATTCCGACGCAATCGGATATTACCAACAGGCATTGGATATTTTCCCAGAAGACACAGAAATTCCGGCGATAATTTCCTCACTACAGTCAAAGAAAAATATCGCAGACAGCTACGAGACGAAGATAAGAGAGGCCGATGCACTCTATGAGGATCAGTCATATAACGAGGCCAAACTCGCCTACCAAGCGGCTCTCACAGTGATTCCCGATGATTCATATTCGCAAGGGATGATTGCAAGAATCGACGAGATTGTAAATAGCGCCGATTACATCAACATCCAGAAAAACAAAGCGAAGCTCGACAATGACTTTGCGGCTCTCATTAACAAAGCCGCCAATGCCGAAGGATTTGGCAATTTTGAACTCGCGATTTCGTTTTATGACCAAGCTCTGGATTTGAAACCCGGCAACCAAGAGGCCATTTCCAAGAAAGAAGAAGCACAGAAGAGCCTGCTTCGGCAGCAGCAACTCGCCAAAGAGCAGGAAAGACTTGCGGCCATCGAGGCTGAGAAGCAACGTCAAGCCACGATTCAGAATCTGATAAACACTGGTAATCAGCAACTTATCGACAAGAAATATGCCGAGTCAGAGCAGACATTCAACGAATTGCTGACATTAGACCCTAACAATGCAACAGCGTTGGCGCAACTGAAAGTCATTGAAGGTTTCTATGAGGAGATACAACTGCAAAAGGCGGAGAATTACAACCTTGCCATGACAGCAGGAAGCGAGGCAATGGCCGCGGAAAATTTCCAAGAGGCTTTGAGGCAATTCAGCATTGCGCTGGCAAACAAGCCCAACGACGAGGCGGCGACACAGCAGCTTGCCGCAGCACAACAATTGGAGGATATGAGATTGTCTGCACTGCAAAACGAGTATAACTCATTCATTGCCAAGGCTGACGCACAATTTCAAGGCAAGAATTACGACAAGGCGATTGAATTTTACACCAAAGCAATCAACTTAAACACGGGCAATCCCTACCCTTCCGACAAAGTGAAAGAAATCAGCGAGATCTTGATTGCCAACAAACTTGCCAACCTTGTCTCTGCACCGACGGCCATTGCCGCCAACCAAACACAACGTTTCACGTTCGACCCGATTGATGTCACGACGCGCAGAAACAACTACTTACTAATCAAAGCGAAAAATCTTGGGACAAACAAGCATACAATGTACATTTCATTTGGTTCCGCGAACGGAAAAAACGGTGGTTTCACCGTGTCAGTGCCCGAAAACCAAGATGTCAACGACTTCATCATCCGCATCGGTTCTCAATATAAATGGTTTAGTGAAGACAACACATGGATTGAGATAAGTCCTGAAAACGGAGACATCGAAGTCGTTTCAATGGAAATAAGTAAGAGTAATTAACAACAAAACGCAATAAAAATGGAAAGAACGGATTCTCGTTATCAATTGTATATCAACATTTTGAAAGAGGAATTAGTCCCAGCGATGGGTTGTACCGAACCTATATGTCTCGCATACGCGTCGGCAAAGGCGCGCGAAGTCCTTGGTGCGATGCCAGACCGCGTAGAAGTGCTTGCAAGCGGCAACATCATCAAGAACGTGAAGAGCGTCATCGTCCCTAACACAAACGGAATGAAAGGGATAAAGGCCGCGGCGGCAGTCGGAATCGTTGCAGGTGACGCCAGCAAAGCACTTGAAGTCATCGCCAACGTGACGCCGGAACAGAAGAAAGAGACAGAAGAATTTCTCAAGGCAATTCCGATTAAGGTCAAACACGTTGACACGACCGAACAGCTCGATGTAACAATTGTCGTTTTTAAAGGCGAACACCGCGCTGAAGTGAGGATTTCAGGGTTTCACACCAACATCGTCCGCATTCAGAAAGACGAAGAAATACTTTTCCAGTGCGAGTCAATCAGCAAGCCGAGCAAGAAACTCACAGACAGAAGTTGCCTGAGCATTGCGGGCATTGTCGATTTTGCAGATAGTGTTGAAATCGCTGATATTAAAGAAGTTATCGAAACTCAATTAAAGTATAACAAAAAGATTTCTGATGAGGGTTTGAAGAACAGTTGGGGTGCAAACATCGGAAGCACGCTGCTGAAAAATTGCGGTTGTGATGTTATGACGAAGGCGAGGGCGAGAGCTGCGGCCGGTTCTGATGCGAGGATGAACGGCTGCGAGCTTCCCGTAATCATCAATTCAGGCAGCGGCAACCAGGGGCTGACAGTGTCGATGCCCGTGGCAGTCTATGCCGAAGAATACCACATTGATGATGACAGGCTCTATCGCGCCCTTGTCGTCTCAAACCTCACCGCGATTCACCAGAAGACGCGTATCGGCAGGCTTTCCGCCTACTGCGGAGCCGTGAGCGCAGGATGTGCGGCAGGCTGTGGCATCGCATACCTCCTCGGCGAGCCTCTTGATATCATCAAACACACTCTTATCAATTCTGTATCAACGATTTCCGGAATAATTTGCGATGGAGCCAAGTCTTCTTGCGCCGCTAAAATAGCGGCATCTGTCGAAGCAGGAATCATGGGATACAAGATGAGCAAAGACGGCAACAACCTTGAAGCTGGCGATGGGATTGTCGGCACAGACGTTGAAGACACAATAAAGAATGTCGGACAGCTCGGAAGCATCGGCATGAGAAGCACCGACACGGAAATAATTGAGATTATGACAAAGTAATTGCTTATATATCAACTCTTTGAACATCTGTAACACCGCGCAGGCCACGTAACCTGCGAATCAGCTGCTCAAGATAATCCACACTTGATATTTGCACCACGAAACGGCCTTCATAAAGACCGTTTTGCGTTTTCATATTGGCATCTAAAATATTGATTTCCATTTGTTTGATGACTTCAGTAATATCACTTAGGACACCAAAGCCATCTTTAGCGGTAATCTTCAAGGTGGCTCTTGAATTATCGCCGCCCATCCAGTTAACATCAACGACGCGGTAAGGATAACGTTTCCTCAGAGCCCTGGCATTGGGACAGTCATTCCTATGAATCGTCAAAGCACCGGCGACACTTAAGAATCCGAACACAGAATCCCCTTTTATCGGATTGCAACATCCAGCCATCTTGACAGCAAGCCCCTCGATATTCGCTCCGATGGTTATTGTATCATTCTTATTTTCAGCTGTTTTATCTCTTTTTGAGTCATCTTCCACCCTATCCTGACGCACATCTTTCACATCATCAATCAAAGTCAAGATATAGGCTTTCGTATCAGCAAGGTCAATTTGGTCCGTTGCGATTTTATGATAAAACTCAATTCCAGATTCACAGTCATAATATTTCAGTAACTCGCTGAAAATCTTATCATTAAATATGATTTTCCAGTTTTTAAGTTTCCTGTGAAAAATCGCGCTGCCAAGCTCGGCTTCCTTCATCTCATTGTCTTTGAGATAACGTTTTATCTTCGACCTTGACTTTTCGGTTGTGACATAATTCAGCCAGTCAGCCTTAGGCGTCTGTTTCTTACTTGTCTGAATTTCAACACGATCGCCATTATGAAGTTCGTATCTTATCGGCTGCATCTTCCCATTAACCCGCGCTCCGATACAGTGGCTGCCGACTTGAGTATGCACCTCAAAGGCGAAGTCGAGTATCGTTGAGCCTATTGGAAGCTGCTTGACATCACCTTGAGGTGTGACAATGAATATCTTATCAGTCTTCCCTTTTTTAGCACGGCTATCGTCGAGAATGTTGTTGTCATTCTGTCCGTCAGCATTCTCCATGATCTCGCGGATCTGGTTAAGCCATTCATCAGCAGTCTGATGCTTGTCGTTTCCGCTTTTGTAGAGCCAATGTGAAGCCGTCCCTTTCTCCGCGTTATCATCCATCCGTTGTGTACGAATCTGAACCTCAGTCCAGTAGTCGCCGTACTTCACCGTGGTGTGCAGCGATTCGTACCCAGAGGCCTTAGGCTTTGTAATCCAATCTCTCAGACGCTTCGGATTAGGTTGATACAGGTTTGTAACAATGGAATAAACCTTCCAGCAATCCGCTTTTTCATCAGATTTCTTTGAATTATTGATGATAATTCTGACGGCAAACAAGTCATAGACCTGTTCAAACGGAACATCCTGGGCCTTCATCTTCGCAAAAATCGACGGTATCGACTTTGTGCGCCATTTGATATATGCATCAATACCCTCTTCGCTCAACCCTTTGCGAATCGGCTTGAGGAAATCGGCCATATTCTCCTCCTGACGCACACGCGAAAGACTGATTTTCTCCTTGATCTGCTGATATTCAACAGGATTCTCGTACATCATCACAGTCTCTTCGAAAATCTTCTTGATGTTATACAAACCAAGTCGATGAGCGATTGGAATGATAATATATTTTATCTGGTCGAAGAATCTCGCGAGCTTTTTTCTACTCGTAAAACCTTGATTATGTGCCACATCCTCCACATCATCAAGATGTCGGCAACTATCGATGCTGTGAGCGATGATAAGCATCACAACGCGTATGTCGTCGATAATCGAAAGGAAAAGTTTGCGGAAAGTGTCCGACTGCGTGGAGATATGCGTCATATCCAACGCCATCACTTTCTCCAAGTCATTGAGTATCAAAGCCACTCTATCACCAAATTGCTCTTTGATTTGGTCGATAGTGACGTCTGTGTATCTTGTAATATTATGAAGCAGGGCGCTGACGACCGTCTTGCTTTTCATTCCCATCTCGGAATAAGCGATTTGAGCGACATCAAGACAGTGCAGGAGCAACGGGCGTCCGGAATCCATCAACGCATCAGCATATTTCTCCCGACATAAAGCGTATGCCTTTGAGATATAGCCAACCTCATCTCTGGTCATCGTCTGGCTGACAGACTGAATAAGAGCGTCATAAGCCCTTTCAATATCTATTTTGTTCTGTTCTGAAAATGTTCCTGACTTCATTGTATTTTCGCTGAAAGATGACGATTAATCAAACAATCGTAATAAGGTTTAAGTTCATCAAACGAACCTGATTTCACTGCGCATCTGCCTTTGTAGTGAGTAATCCAAGCGCATGTCTCCGCCTGTTCCATAGTATGGCCGCAGACTTCAATCAGCGTATATATCACATAATCAAAGGTATTCACATCGTCATTCAGCAATATCAGGCTTTTCTCTTCGTCAACCAACTCATTCGTTGAACCCTCATATTGATGTTTTTCCTCATTCATTTTATAAAATTTACGTTGCAAAGATACTATTTTATCGTTAAATAAATTATCTTTGCAGCGTTTTTTAAAAAAATACAAACCATAATTGCAATAACAAAAGATTGTTTGATTGACGATGAACAAAAAATTCCTGAAAAACATAATATTTCTTCTCTTTATCAACCTTTTGATAAAGCCATTTTGGATTTTGGGAATCGATGCAGCCGTCCAAAACACAGTCGGCGACACATCATACGGGCTGTATCTTGCGATTTCGCAGTTTTCATACCTGTTCTACATATTGCTTGACCTTGGTCTTACAAATTTCAACAGCAGAAACATAGCGCAGAACAACCAGTTGCTCGCGAAACATTTCGTCGGCATCTCACAGGCGAAGATATTTCTCACGCAATTATATGTCATAGTCATCTTTTTCGTCGGTTGGATTATCGGCTATCGCGGCGAACAAATGAAGATTCTGGCTATCGTCGGACTGAACCAAGTGCTGCTGTCATTCATTTTATATGTCAGGTCCAATATTTCAGCGCTGCTTCTTTTCAAGACCGACAGCATGTTATCGGTCCTCGACCGAATACTGATGATACTGATTTGCAGTTTCTTACTTTGGTCGGGATTGTTTACGAGAGAAAAATTCAACATCTATTGGTACATTTACTCGCAGACATTCTCATACGCAGTGACTTTGGTCATTGCGGTCGCCATAGTGTTGAAGCACACCGGAAAGCTGACGATTAGAATCAACATTCCGTTTGTAATCATGATAATCAAGAAGAGTCTTCCCTACGCTCTTCTGGTTTTGTTGATGAGCTTCTACAACAGGTTGGAGCCTGTTTTGATTGAAAGAATACTGCCCGAAGATATTTCCGCCGCACAGACAGGAATCTACGCACGGGCATATCGCCTGTTTGATGCCGGCAACAACATATCATATTTGTTTTCCGTAATTTTGCTCCCGCTCTTTGCGGCAGTAATCAAAGAGAAGGGTGATTTACAAGGACTTGTAAAGCAATCATTCAGCATTATTCTTTCCATGACCTGCGTGATTGCGGTCCTTTGCATCTTCTACAGCAGGGAATTCATGGAACTGCTTTATCCGCAACAAGAATTCGAACCGCTTGAAGCTTTTCAGTACAGAATATCGGAATCCTCAAAGATTCTGATAATCTTGATGGGAAGTTTTGTCTCAATATCAGTAACTTACATTTTCGGGACGCTGCTGACTGCCAATGGCAATTTACGGCAGTTAAACATTGTTGCGGCGTGTGGCGTTGTTATCAATCTCACGTTGAATTTCATCTTCATTCCTCATTTTCAAGCAGTTGGAGCCGCATTCACGAGTCTGTGTGTTCAGTTCGCAACATGTGTCATTCAATTCTTCATCGCCAAGAAAACATTCAAGCTATGTTTGGGCATTTCATTCTGGCTCAGACTATTAGCGTTTATCTCGACAATATCCTTATCAACATATTTAGTATCTCAAAACACCGAAAATTGGCTGACAGGCTTCGGCATTTCTTTTGCAATCTGCATTTTACTTGCATTTATGACAAGAATGTTAGACTACAAAGAAATAAAAGACCTCGCCATCTCGTCCATGAAAAACATAAAAAAATAATCAACTGTTTTTAAATTGTATCGGTTTTTTCACTATTTTTGGAAGTTGTTTATCAGCTGACACGCCGGCTGTATCAATCATTTACAGCAGCATGTTAATACACTATAAATCAACAACATAAGAAAAGTAACACATTAAATAATTTTTCAAATCAAAGAAATTTATGGATAAATATTTTGACAACACTTCATTAATGAAAGTAATCGGCAAATGGAAAAAACACATCATTATCATCACAATAGCTGCTGCTATCATCGGTGCCGTGTTTTCAAGTTCATATTTCATCACTCCCATGTACAAATCCGAAGCAGTACTCTACCCCGACAACATCTGGGAGTTTTCTGATGAAACCAACACAGAGCAGATGCTTCAGGTCATTCAGTCGCAGGACATTGTTGACAGCGTTATCAATGATTTCAATCTCGGTGAACACTATGAAATCGACAAGGATTACAAATATTATAAAACAGCACTCATAAACGAATACAGGTCCAACGTCAGCATCTCAAGGACTCCGTACGATGCAATTACCATCAAAGTTTTGGACAGAGACCCTGAGATTGCCTGTGGCATGGTCAACGACATCATCAGACTCTACGATTTGAAAGTCAGGAGTTTACAGAAAGCCAAACATCTGGAATACATTTATCAATTGAAGTTCCAACTTTCAAATCATGACAAATACCTCGATTCGCTGAAAAACAGGCTTAATGAGATTGCTGTCAATTATGGTGTTATCAGCGTTCCGGAACAAGCCAAAGAAATCACAAGAGCGTTGGCAAGTGGTAATTCATCACGAGTATCAGAACTGAAGAAAAACCTTGAAGCATACGGCCCCGAAGTCATGGACATAACTGATAAAATCCTCGCAGAGAGCGAGGTTTATGGTAAAGTCAGATTAGACTATGAGCAGTACGTAAGGAAGTACTCCGCTGTCCTCTCCTATTCGAACGTCGTTTCTGCCCCGTTCCCATCAGACAAGAAGGCTTATCCGGTCCGCTGGGTCATCGTGGTGTTGTTCGCATTGTCTGCGTGCATACTTTCAACACTTGTAATTTACACAATAGAGCATAACAGGACAAGTTCCAAATAATGTTTTCAGATAAGGTCAAGACAACAAGCAAATTATATCTGATTGTGGCGATATTCGTTGCAATCAGCATGTATTTTTTGATAAAAAAAGACACGCTTGTAATCTTTGCGCTGCCGATTCTGTTTGGCGTATTGCTTTCGTTCATCTATTCGATGGATAAAGTATTGCTATTCACAGCGTTTATCACCCCACTATCTGTCGTCATAAACCTTACCGACTCAGGATTGGCGGTGTCAATACCAGCGGAGCCGTTGCTGGCATGTCTGCTTTTTTTGTTCATTATCAAGTTGATATACGAACGTAAATACGACAGAAAAATCGCACGACATCCAATATCGATAGTGATATACCTGATGTTTGTCTGGATGATTTTCACCACGATAACAAGCGAAATGCCTTTGGTATCAATCAAATACATCATTTCAAGGTTATGGTTTGTCATTCCGGCATATTTCATGTGCGCCATCCTTTTCAAAAATCCAAGGAACATCAACAAATTCGTTTGGTTTTACATCGCAGGGCTTTGCATCGTTGTGTTATACACAATAACAAACCACGCCATGAACGGATTCAGCGGGAAGTCGGCGCACTGGGTTATGACGCCGTTTTACAACGACCACACAGCATACGGGGCTGCCTTGGCTGTTTACGTTGTGCTTTGTGTCGCATACCTTTTCATGCCGAAAATCAGCAAGACAAAAAAAACAACTATCTTGTTGATTTCGTGCCTGTTACTCACCGCATTGGTTCTGTCATTCTGCCGTGCATCATGGTTGAGCATCATTGCAGCAGTTGGTGTTTTGATCTGCGTATTGTTAAAAATAAAATTCAAATATATTGCCACGACCGTTGTCGTTTTAGTCGGACTGTTCTTTGCGTTCCAGCAGCAGATTTTTGATGCACTTGAGCGCAATGACCAAGACGCGTCAGGGAATCTTGTGGAAAACATCCAGTCAATCACAAATATCTCAACAGACGCGTCGAATCTTGAGCGTATAAACCGTTGGAATTCAGCGTTCAGGCTTTTCAAGGAGAGGCCGTTTTTCGGCTGGGGGCCTGGCACTTACCAGTTCGTTTACGCACCATTCCAGGAATCAAGGAACAAGACTATCATCACGACCAACGAAGGAGACGGCGGCAACGCCCATAGCGAATATATCGGCGCATTGGCCGAGATGGGCGTAATCGGCTCATTATTAGTCATTTCTCTCGTCGTTGTGATGATTTACACCGGACTCACGACCTATAAGAGAGCAAAGAATAAAGAATCGAGAATTATTGTATTGGCTTCAACATTGGCGCTAATCGGATATTTCGTGCACGGAATACTGAATAATTTCCTTGACACAGACAAACTCGCAATTCCGGTATGGAGCTGTATGGCGATAATCACCGCCATCGACACGTACCACGCCGACAAAGAAGTATATTATTCGGAATAGAGTTTAATTATTTTTCTGTATATCAACCAAATCAATGTCAAACACGACTGTTGAGTTGGCTGGCAGGTCATCATCTATCGCCACACCACCAAATCCGATTCTCGACGGGACAATGATTGTGGCCTTCCCGCCTCTCCTCATATATGACACCGCCTCTTCGATGCCAGGAACCATTTCACCATCCCCATAAACAAACTGCAAAGGCTCGCCGCCATAGCTTGTTTCAATGAGTTTGTCGTCGAGATTATAGAGGTTATAGTGAATTGACACCAAATCTCCATTTTCAACAGAATCACCCGTACCACATTGTATTTCAAGATAATACAAACCAGACGAAGTCGGTTCAACTCTCACGTCATGATTTTTGACAAAATCAGAGATCATCTGCGATTCCATTTCAAGACGTTTCTGAGCTTCCGCTTCTTCAATGTCCTTCAGGCGTTTTTGTTCTTCTTCATATTCT
>X431_Quagga__coassemble_268_pt1 | contig 9378 bp, 6 predicted proteins | sample X431_Quagga__metabat2_low_PE_006 | metagenome-assembled genome bin X431_Quagga
ATCGCCGCGTTGTCGGGCGTGGTGATGATGTTGAGCGTCGCCGTCTCCATGCCGAGAATCAGCTCGTAAATCGCCTTCGGCTCAAGGGCAGCCGGTAAGTCAAAGACGCAGTCGCCCTGATATTTTATCTTCAGCGAGCCTCTTCTTTTAGACGACAGGTATATGCGCCACTCGTTCTTATCGTCGAACTCCACCTTCGTGATATACGGCCCGTTCGCCGAGAACTTGAAACGCTGCATCACTTCCTCGTCGAAGCCCTGAGCCTTGACCTTTATCTCGCAGACGGGGTTGTCGTCGTAGTCCGTACGCTGGTTCTTTTCCAACCTGAGTTCGTCCATTATTCCACCGGGAATCATCCGGAACTCAACGACCTTCAACGGCGACGTGTTCTGCGCCAACGATGTGATGCTCAAAAACGTGATGCAAAGCAATGCGATTAAAAATGTAATTGAATGTTTTGTAATGTGTTTCATAGTGCGCAAGCCTCTTTTAACTTTACTCTTTTAACTTTTAACCTTACAAACTTTCCACTAAAAACTCCACGGCTTCCTCATACCCTTTAAGTCCGTGGCCGGCGATGACTTTCAAGCAAGCCTCACCGGTGAATGAGCGATGACGGTATTCCTCTCTTTCAAAGACATTCGTGATATGCACCTCCACGACAGGAATCCTGATGGCGCGGATCGTGTCGGCGAGAGCTATTGAAGTGTGCGTATATCCGCCCGGATTGATGACGACGCCGTCGTAAACATCCATCGCCTCCTGCAACTTGTCAATCAAAACGCCTTCATGATTCGACTGGAAACTGAATATCTCATGTTCCGGGAAACGTTTTTCCATTTCCCAGATGTAATCGTCAAGTGACTGAGTGCCATATATTTCCGGCTCACGTTTCCCGATAAGGTTCAGGTTGGGACCATTTAAAACAAGTATTTTCATAATAATTTATTTTTCTGTTATTTCATCACATTTTCTTTGATAAATAGCCTGACTTTCACAAGCCGTATAGCCTTCCTGCTGAAGACGATAGATTTCCGTCTCGCGTTCTATCTCCATCTTAAGTTGTTCTTTTGTAGGGACATAGAGCATATACTTTGCCTGAAAGATATGGTCGCTGCCGTTCAACGTCGAATAGCGAGCGACATCTTCATCAGTGTCGGCACAAAGGATTATGCCAAAAGTCGGGTTGTGACCTTCCGGCCGGAATTTCTCATCGAACATCTTGCAATACATATCCATTTGTCCGACATCCTGATATGAAATTTTATCTGTTTTTAAATCGACAAGTATGAAACAATTCAGGATATAATTGTAAAAGACAAGATCGATGAAATAATCATTCTGACCGGTCGGAATGTGTTTCTGTCTGTCAACAAGTGCATAACCTTTGCCAATCTCCATGAGGAATTTTTCAATATGACTGATTATGGCGTCCTCCAATTCAGTCTCGACGAAACACTTGTCGTGTTTCATCCCAAGAAACTCGGCGACAACAGGATTTTTGACAAACTCCGTCTTGTCAATTTGGGTATTGACAGAAGAATGTATATCAACAACTTCTTTGGTTTTGTCTTTCTGATTTGCCAAAAGACGATAATAATACTGCGTGTTTATATTGCGTTCCAATTCCCGCGTACTCCACAACTGTTCGGATGCCTCCTTCAAATACCATAATCTTGCGCGTTCATCATTGACACGAAGAAGATGGCGGAAATGTGTCCAAGAAAGATTTGGCACTCGCGAGTGCCAAATCTCCAAGTCATTGAAATACAAATAAAACTGCCGATAACTGCGAAGTCGGCGCTCATTGAAATTTTCGCCAAAATCTCCAACCAGATCTCGTGCAAGATCCTTGATGAGTTCTTGTCCGTACTCAGCACGCGCCGCGCCATGTTGTTCTTCCTCGACGATGCGACGGCCGACATTCCAGTACGTAAAAATCATGGAAGCGTTGACGGCAGCATACGCCTGACCACGACCTTTTTCAATAATTTTCCTAATCTCAGCAACAATAGTGTTGCAATTTGTTTTTTCAATATTGTTCATTTTAAAAGTATTGATTCTGATTGCAAAGATACATCATTCCGAGGAGAAAATAGCCCATTCGTTTTCAAGTCTGTTCTTTTCAACAATTAATTTGGCATCAAGACTCCGCAGCAGCTCCGCATATTCCTCATAAATTTCCCCTAAGACCTTGCATCGGTTACTTCAAATAACTTTGCACATGCTTTGTGGTAATTATCAAGTCTTTGCAGCCAACGAATATCGTTTTCCATACACTTTTTTAATTTTTTGCAAAAATAATAAATGTCACGCAGATTAAAAGCAGTTTTTTATAAAAGTAAGCATTTTTCAAAAATGTCAGAATTATACTGGAATAGATAATGCCTTTCACCCAAGCATCATCTTCGTCGGAATCATCTTATCGACAATCACATAAATTCCGTCAACATGAAAAATGATATTCCACTTTTTGTTTTTCGTTATCATTCTTTTCGCTTTTGGGTGGCAACATTTTGCAATTTTCCATTGCGAATAGTTGATAACATCGGCCATGTAACTTAATGAAGAAATCTCCAAAATCAGTTGATTCTTATATTTAACTGCATGTTCAGGAGTACTGATTTTTATTATAAAATCAGCTATTTCTTCTATTTTCGCAAAACATTTTTTGAAACGGCAACTTTGTAATAATTCATATCTTTTTTAAAACAGCTTCCTCCAGTCGGTCGCTGAATTCCTCAAGGGAGACACATCCTTTGGGAGCTTGTGGATAAATTTTGGTTTTGGTATTGTTTTGGTTATCAAACCAATTGTCTGTAATTTTCAAGGCTCTCATAACTTAAGTTTATAAATTTATAACTTTGCAAAGGTACAATATTTTTTGGAAACATTTTTCAAAAAAAAAAGAATCCTCTTCGACATACTGCCAAAGAGGATTTCTACAATTCGCAGCGCTATAACTGACAGCGATGTCGTTATTCCATCACTCTGCAGACCAGATTTCTGTCGCCGTAGGCGTCGTCGATTCTGGTGACGTGCGGGAAGTATTTGTCTTGGACGTCGCTCTTGAGCGGGAAACCAGCCTCTTCGCGTGTGAACGGGAACTGCCACTCGTTGGCCATCAGCATCTCGGCGGTGTATGGTGCGTGCGAGATGATATTGTCGCCCTGCGGTGCCTTGCCGTCTTCGATGTCCTTGATCTCCTGACGGATCTTGATCATCGCGTCAACGAAACGGTCGAGTTCGGCGAGCGGCTCGCTCTCGGTCGGTTCAACCATCAAAGTCTCGTGGACCGGGAACGCCACTGTCGGGGCATGGAAGCCGTAGTCCATCAAACGTTTCGCGATGTCGATGGCCGCGACGCCGGTGGTGTGGCTGATGTGGTTGATGTCGAGGATCATCTCGTGCGCCACGTGGCCGTTGTTGCCTGTATAGAGAATCGGATAGTAGTCTTTAAGTCTGTCTTTCAAGTAGTTGGCGTTGAGGATGGCACCCATCGTAGCTTTCTTGAGGCCTTCGCCGCCGAGCATCTTGATGTAGCAGTAGGTGATTGTGAGGATCTGTGCGCTGCCGAACGGAGCCGCCGACACTGCGCCTTTCTGTTCAGAGCCGCCGGTGTGGAAGCAGACGTGGCTCGGGAGGAACGGCACGAGATGCGCCGCCACGCCGATAGGACCGACGCCTGGACCGCCGCCGCCGTGAGGGATGGCGAATGTCTTGTGGAGGTTGAGGTGGCAGACGTCAGCGCCGATGAAGCCGGGGCATGTGAGGCCGACCTGCGCGTTCATGTTGGCGCCGTCCATATAGACCTGACCGCCGTTGTCATGAACGAGTTTCATGAGGGTGCGGATGCCGTCTTCGTAGATGCCGTGTGTCGAAGGATATGTCACCATGAACGCGGCGAGGTTGTCCTTGTACTGTTCAGCCTTCGCCTTTGCGTCTTCGAGGTCGATGTTGCCGTGATCATCGCATTTCACGACGACGACTTCGAGGCCGGCCATCGCTGCCGAAGCCGGGTTGGTGCCGTGCGCCGAAGCCGGGATAAGGCAGATGTTGCGGTGCCCTTCACCTTTTGACTCCTGATAACGGCGGATTGTCAGCAAGCCGGCGTATTCGCCGCTCGCGCCTGAGTTAGGCATGAACGACATCCCCTTGAAGCCTGTGATTTCGCAGAGGTCTTTCTCGAGTTCATTGATAAGCTCAAGATAGCCTTCGACTTGGTCGGCGGGAACAAATGGATGAATATTTCCAAATTCCGGCCAGCTGAGAGCGAACATCGACGTTGCCGGGTTGAGTTTCATGGTGCATGAGCCGAGCGGAATCATCGAGCGGTTGAGGCTGAGGTCGCGGTCTTCGAGCTTCTTCATATAACGCATCATATCGGTCTCGCTGCGGTACTTCGAGAACACCGGTGCAGTGAGATAAGCCGAGGTGCGGCGCATCGTCTCCTGAATGCCGTTGAATGTCTGGCAGACACTCGGGCAGCACACGAAGTCTTCGTGTTTCGCGCCGAGCACCTCCGCCACGACAGCGACGATTTCGTTCACGTCGGCGAGACTTGTCGTCTCATCGAGGCTGATGCCGAAATGCTGCTTGTCGATGATGCGGAAGTTCATCTTATGTTCGAGGGCCTTCTCGTTGACCTTGCATGTGCAGACGCCTTCCGGCATCTCGAAATACAGAGTGTCGAAGTAGTTGGCGTTCAGCTGTTTGACGCCGATCTTCTGCATCTCCTTGTCGAGGACGCATGTCAATATATTAATGTGTCTTGCTATTTCCCTGATGCCTTCCTGACCGTGATAGATGGCGTAGAAGCCCGACATGATGGCCAGGAGAGCCTGTGCCGTGCAGATGTTTGAGGTGGCCTTCTCGCGTTTGATGTGCTGTTCGCGTGTCTGGAGTGCGAGGCGGTAGGCCGGGTTGCCGAGGGCGTCTTTAGAGATGCCGATGATACGTCCCGGCATGTTGCGTTTGTATTCTTCCGTCGTGGCGAAGAAGCCTGCGTGCGGGCCGCCGAAGCCCATCGGGAGGCCGAAGCGCTGGTTGCTGCCGAACACCACGTCGGCGCCCCATTCGCCAGCAGGAGTGATGAGCGCGAGGCTCATGAGGTCTGATGCAACACCGACCTGCATTCCTTTTTCCTTCCATGCCTTCACGTCGTCGCGGTAGTCGATGATGCGTCCGTATTGGTTGGGGTTCTGCACGAGGACTCCGAAATACTCCTCGCCTGCGCTGAAGTTCTTGATGTCATCGATGACGACCTCTATTCCGAGGAAGTGAGCGCGTGTCTTGATGACTTCGATTGTCTGCGGAAACATGTCGTTGGCAACGAAAATCTTGTTGACGCCGGCCTTGACCTGAGCGCGTGAACGCTGGTGGAAGAACATGAGCATCGTCTCGGCAGCGGCTGTGCCTTCATCGAGCAACGAAGCGTTTGCCAACGGCATCGCTGTCATGTCGCTGATGACGGTCTGGAAGTTGAGGAGAGCCTCAAGACGACCCTGCGAAACCTCAGCCTGATAAGGAGTATATGATGTGTACCAACCTGGATTCTCGAGGATGTTACGTGTGATGACACCAGGAGTGATGACATTGTAGTAACCCATTCCGATGTAGGTTCTGTACTGTTTGTTCTTCGCGCCGAGTGCCTTCAGATGTGAGACACATTCGTATTCGTTCATCCCGCGACCGATGTTGAGGTCCTTCGGGAGACGGATTTCGGGCGAAATGATTTCATCGATGAGCTGCTCCTGCGACTTAACGCCTATGACTGTGAGCATTTTTTCAGCGTCAGCTGCCGTAGGGCCGTTATGACGCTTGATAAAGTTATTGTTAATCATATAATTATATGTTAATTTGTAATTAATTTCAAAACGTGCAAATTTATGATTTTTTATCTAACATGGGAAAAGATTTTTTATAATTTTGCAAAAAATAAAAGTTAAACGATACATTTACATAAGACACACATTATCATGAAAAAATCGCTGATTTTGGTGGCAATTTCATGTCTGATCTTGACGACAAACTGCAAGAAAAAGAATGACACAAACACAAAACTCGAATATTTGGGTGAGAACCCAATTGAGATAGCGCTGCGCGACAACCTCACGCTCAATGTCAATTCAGAGTATCCGGTGACCGTGACATCGTTGAATGAGAAATATGTGACGGCAACCGGCGGCCTGAACATCTGGGGCAAGAACGTCGGCAGCGGCGAGATTGAGTTGAACAACGGTTACGAAACGCTGAGGATTCCTGTGAATGTCAAGCTGTTCAAAGAGCCTTCTTTCAACTTCGGTTGCTCGAAAGCCGACATCCGCGCAAAACACGGAGACCCGGATTACATTTTTGGAGACTCTGTGTATATTTACGGCAACTACAACCAGACGAGCATGTTCGTCTCATACACATGCACTCAGATGAATTACCTTTTCTCACCGAAATCGGGCAATTACTTGGAGTCGCATGTCTTCATCATTGACGATGTGAACACACTTCTCGAAAGATACCTTACAGAGAACTTCATCCCATCCGACACCTTCAACGCCGGTGCTGAGATAGGCATCGACTCCATCTATTACATCTATCAGAAGAAGTCAAACCCGAGCATCATCTGCGGCAGATACAACGACGCGAACAAGGCGGACGAGCCTCCTTACCATGACACATGGCTGTTCTATTACATGAATTTCGGGAAGGACGATGACGGCGGCACTCCGTTTATTCCTTCACGTCCGTCTTCATCTTACTTTCAATAAGCGACAAGCATCACACTCTGAATCATAACATCGAACGGGCCGCTGTTTTGCAGCGGCTTGTTTTTTGCTAAAACTTTTCAGCCAACTCCTTGAACATCTTTCCTCGTTCTTCAAAGTTTTTGTATTGGTCATAACTCGCCGCCGCCGGTGAGAGGAGACACACATCGCCAGTTTTAGCTTTGGATTTCATAATGGAAAAGGCTTCAGACAGATGCTCAAAACAGACTTTATCACCTTGATAACCAGCATTTTCGAGCATCGACATCATTCTTCTTCCGGCGTTGCCTGTAAACAGAAGATGCTCAACCTTATTCTTCATCAGATATTCAACCAGCGGTGAATAGTCGATTCCGCGGTCGAAACCGCCAAGAAGAAGGAATCTCACGTTTTTTATTGTCTCAACGGCCACAATTGCAGCCTGCGGGATGGTCGAGATGCTGTCGTTGTAAAACGTGACGCCGCCGAATGTACCCACAAGTTCCTGCCTGTGCTCAAGCGGCTTGAACGTGTAAAGATGCTTGATGACCTCATCGGCCGGTATGCCGAAAGCGCCACATGCACACAGTGCCGCCTTGACATTCAGCACGTTATGAGCGCCTTTCAACGGGACGGAATCCCAATCGATTCCAAAATCATAATAAGGATAGCTGATAATGCGTCCGAAGGAATCACCGACTTCAAAGCCGAATTCATCGGTCGTGACCGCCCAGTCGCCATCGCCCATCTTCCTTATGATGTTCAACTTGGCATTTTTATATGCATCCAACGTCCCGAAATGGTCGAGATGCTCCTCGAAGACATTCAGCAGTATGCCGACATGCGGGCTTCGGTGTATGAACTGAAGCTGGTGCGCCGACAACTCAAAGACTATCATCGAGTTATGCGTCAGTTTTTCGATGACATCGAACACCGGAACGCCTATATTACCGACGAGGAAAACGTCTCTCCCCGACTCTTTCAGAAGATGAGAAATCAGTGTGGATGTGGTGCTTTTGCCTTTGGTCCCCGTCACGCCGATGATTCTGTCGTGAAACTCCTCAAGGAACAAGTCGGTCTGCGAAGTAATCTTTGACAAATCTATCTCTTTGTCTTTAAATGATATACCAGGCGTTTTGAGCACCAAATCATAATCGTTTACCGCATCAAGATAATTCGCGCCCGAATAAGTTTCCACATTATATTTTTCTTCCAATCCGGCAAGCACGGCGGCATTGCCATCGGCGACCCCGACCACGGCATGAGGCAGGAATTTTCTGACAAAATCCAGCGACGAGCGTCCCTCACGGCCAAAGCCGAGAATCAGGATGCTCTTCCCGCGTAACCTCTTGAATATGACATTGATATTAACCATTCAATTTCCCCTTCAGAATCTTTTCAAATAATGCCGGCAGATTGTTATTTTCATCATACTGACTTATATAATCTTCAACCGACAATTCTATATTTGAACATCTGCCATCCAAAATCGTATCTTGCAGATTATCACCATGTTGCAAAATATATTCCACACAAGCCGACACTTCGCCCACAGTCCCGACGCACTCAAAAGGCTTCACCTCCGCCGTCCCGTCGAGTTTCTCCAAAGTCGCGGCCAACTCATTGTCTTTCAACAGGTCTTTCCCGAATATGCCTGTCAGTTCATCTCTTTTCAGAAAAGGTGACAGCGCAAGCCATGTGAACAGACATTTCGGACAACGTCCGCACCACGAGTCGGTCTTCGAGCCGACGTTGCAGCTCCTGAAGATTTTATGATAGTTTTTCGACTTGCTGAAGAGCTTCGCGATTTGAAGTTCATTGAGCGGCCTCAGGAAGCTAAAATATTGAATGTCAGCATTTACATATTTTGAAATGTAACGTCTGAAATCATTCTCGAAAGCGACCGACTTGCTGTATTGATGGTTTATCTCGGTATCCGGCACCGTAGGCTCGTTCGCCGACGACTCGTTTGACAGCGCGATGTACCTGCTTTTCGTGGCGAAACCAAGCAGAACCGTGTAGAACGCGAGCATGGCCGAGAACGGAGTATGGCCGTTGAGATAGCCCTGCTTGTTCATCTCAAGCATCACGGGGTCAAGAGTCCTGTTGATGACAATGGTGTCATTTTCAGCGAAACCAGCCGCATTGACGCAGTCTCTCGTCGCCCCTCTCGGATTGATAATCAACGGGATAATGTCAATCTTTTCCCTAAGCGCCTCCAAGGTCACGACAGAATCATTGCCTCCGCCGACAGGCACCAAAGTCCGCCCATCAAAAGAAAAATATGACTCACGACAATCGGCAACAGCAGAAAAATCCGTCTCAATTTCCATGAAATCGTCAAAATCCGTCTCTATTCCATTCACATAGAAAAATTCGCCGAGACCATTGAAATACAGTTTTTTCCACCACTTAATCTGTTCATCATCAAGATGATATGGCTTCACCACAACCTTTTTCGGACAGGCAATTTTCCAATAACTCACAAGCTCAATCATGCCGATGTTGAAAACGAGAACGTCGAGAATTTCCTTCGGGATTGATTCCCAATGATAAAAACGACGTGCGGGGACTTCAAAACACGGACTGAAATCAACAGAGTCGGTTTCATTCAGCGACGCGCCCTCAAGCGTAAAAC
>X431_Quagga__coassemble_277_pt1 | contig 8947 bp, 9 predicted proteins | sample X431_Quagga__metabat2_low_PE_006 | metagenome-assembled genome bin X431_Quagga
TTGCAATTAAAAGTTAATAAATCTTTACAAATGTCAGGAACGGAATTTGTCAGATAATATTCAAACTTTGTAAGCTCCCTTCAGAATGAATAAGTTATACGAAGCAATTTTATCAAAACGCGACGATTCACAGGCCGCCGGACTTTCACGTTTCTTCAAAACCGGCAAAGGCCAATATGGCGAAGGCGACAAATTTCTCGGCATTAAAGTACCGGTGACAAGAAGCGTTGTCAAGGAGATGTGGAAAGAAACGACTTTCGACGAGCTTGAAGAATGTATCGCGAGCGAATATCACGAGGTGAGGCTCGCCGCACTTCTGGCTCTTGTGCAGATATTCAAACACTCAAAAAATATCAGAAAAGAGTGCGTTGATTTTTATCTTTCTCATACTCAATATATTAATAATTGGGATCTGGTCGATTTGAGTTGTTACGAGATTCTTGGCGCATGGCTTCTCGACAAAGACCGTACTTTGCTTTACGACCTTGCGAAAAACGGAAAAACCATTTGGGAACAACGAATCGGGATGGTGAGCACGATGGCGTTCATCAGAAAAGGCGAGCTTGACGATACTTACAAAATAGCCGATATTTTCCTTGAGAAACCATCGCCATTGCACGATTTGCTGCAGAAGGCCGTCGGTTGGCTTGTGCGTGATGCGGGAAAGCGCGACATGAACCGTCTCCGCGAATGGTTGAGGCCGCGCTGCAAAACGATGCCGCGGACGATGTTGCGATACGCGATAGAGAAATTTCCGGAAGTGGAGAGGAAAGCGTATCTAAGTAAATAAAAAAAGCGCCCAACTGAGCGCTTTCTTTTTCTGAATCGTTGATTAGTCTTCTTTTTTCCTGAGAACTTCCTTGATTCTTGCTTTCTTTCCACGGAGACCTCTGAGGTAGTAAATCCTTGCTCTGCGGACAGAACCGATTTTGTTGACTTCGATGCTGTCGATCATTGGGTCAGCAATCGGGAAGATTCTCTCAACACCGATGTTGTTGGAAATCTTTCTGACGGTGAACGTTGCCATCCTGCCTTGACCTGCGCGTTGAAGCACAACACCCTGGAATTTCTGCAAACGCTCCTTGTTTCCTTCAACAATCTTGTAAGTCACGGTGATGGTGTCACCTGACTTGAATTGCGGAAAATCTTTTACTTCTACTTGATTTTCAACGAATTGAATTAACGGGTTCTTCATTTTATGTATTATTTATTTGTTTAATTTTCTGACTTTAAAAAAACGTGCAAATATATAAAAAAAATCAATGCGCAAAACAATTATTAATTTTTTTTCAAAATTTCGTACATCTCAGGTCGTCTGGTTTTTGTCCTCTCCAATGCCTGCTGGTATTTCCAGTCGTTTATGACAGCGTCATTACCCGACAGAAGCACGTCGGGGACGGCCCATCCTTTGTATTCGCGCGGCCTTGTGTAAACCGGCGGCGACACCATCCCGTCCTGAAAAGAGTCGGAAAGCGCCGATGTTTCGTCGGAGAGGGAACCCGGGATGAGGCGGACGAGGCTGTCGGTGAGCACCGCCGCAGCAAGTTCGCCACCCGACAGGACATAGTCGCCGATAGAGATCTCCATCGTCACCAAATGTTCGCGGATGCGCTCGTCGATGCCTTTGTAATGTCCGCAAAGCATGATGAGGTTTTGGTTCATGGAAAGCTGATTTGCAACAGGTTGCGTTAGCATGATGCCGTCGGGACTCATGTAGATGACCTCATCGTAATCGCGTTCGGATTTGAGTTTTGATATGCAGTTGTCAACGGGTTCAATCATCATCACCATGCCGGCACCGGCCGAAAAAGGGTAGTCGTCAACGCGTTTGTGCTTGTCGGTGCTGTAGTCGCGTAGGTTGTGCAGGTGTATGTCAACCAACCCTTTGCTGATGGCTCTTTTCACGATGGATTCGGTGAGCGGCCCGTTGAACATTTCCGGGAAAATGGTGATGATGTCTATGCGCATTTTTCTTGGTTTAGTGAAAAATTTTTAGGCTGCAAAATTAGTAAATATTTTAAAAAAAATACGTACTTTTGCGACCTCATTAATTAATGTATAAAAAATGAAGAGAATTTTATCGTTATTTGCTTTTCTGACAATGCTTTACGGAGCATCCGCACAGGTCGCACCGAGCCGTTACTGGGTGCAGTTCACCGACAAAAACAACTCGCCTTATTCAATTGACAGACCTGAAGAGTTCCTTAGTCAACGTTCTATCGACCGACGCGTGAAATACGGCATAGAGATTGACGAGTTTGACATCCCTGTGAATCAGAACTATATTGATGCTGTGGCTGAATGCGGAGCCGAAATACTGAACCCTTCCAAATGGCTTAACGGCGTGACAATCAGGACTTTTGACGAGTCGGTTTTAAATGAAATCAATGCGTTGGAATTTGTGTCGGGTGTCCGTGCGTGTGTCGATGAACCATTGAAACAGGACATTAAAGATAAGTTTTATTTTGAGAATGTCACACGCGAAGTGATTGCTTCCCAACGGTTTTCTGACAATTATTACGGGATGGCGTTCGACCAGATCAATCAGTTGAATGGCATTGCAGTACACCAAGCTGGTTACACTGGTGAAGGCGTTTTGATTGGGATTTGTGACGGAGGGTTTGCTGGTGCCGACAACATTGATCTCTTTGCGGCGGCCCGCAACGAAGGCCGGTTGCTCGGGACGCGCGATTTCGTCAACGGCGGAGTCAATGTCTTCAACGAAAGCGCTCATGGCACCGCCGTGTGGGGGCTTATCGGTGGCAAGATAGAAAACACATACGTCGGGACGGCCCCTGATGCCATGTTTTTCCTTTGCAGGACTGAGGATGTAGGAAGTGAGAATGTCATAGAGGAATACAACTGGGTGTCGGGCGTTGAGCTTATTGATAGCATCGGCGCCGACATCATGAACTCGTCACTCGGCTATATCACTTTCGATGACCCTCTGATGAATCATACTTACGACCAGATGGATGGCAAGACATGCGTCGCTACGATAGGTGCTGAGATGGCCTGCTCACGCGGCATTATGGTGGTCAATTCCGCCGGCAACGAAGGCTCGGCGGGCAACGCATGGCGCTGGATGGGTGTGCCGGCTGACGGCGAGAACGTATTCACTGTGGGCGCAGTCAATGTCAACGGGGTGCGCGCAGAGTTCAGTTCGATAGGACCAACGAGCGACAACAGGATAAAACCCGACGTGATGGCTCACGGACAGGATGTGTATATCACTGGCAGTATGAACGACTGGTTCAGCCCGGGCAGCGGCACGTCGTTTTCATCGCCGGTCACTTGCGGAATGACGGCATGTCTCATGCAGGCGATGCCACAGAAAACACCAGCCGAAGTCAGAGACTGCATCAGAAGAGCAGGCAACAGGTCGGACAATCCGGACAACTTCTATGGCTATGGCATCCCTGATTACATGGAAGCACTGAATTTCCTGTCGATTTCCGAGACGGAAAACACATCTGATTTATGCATAAAAATCTATCCAAATCCGTCAAATGGCGTTATTTTTGTTGATTTCGGCGTGGAAGGCGATAAAAACGTCCAGGTGTTCGATGTGTTGGGTAAAATGATATATAATGTTGATATTCAAGATGATAACTCTAAAATTCAAGATTTTTTGAGTGCTTTGCCTTCAGGGGTGTATCTTGTGAAAATGACATCTAGATCACAAAATGAGACGTTGAAAGTCGTTAAGAATTAAACAGTTGCAGATTATTTAAAAATATTTTGAAAAAAATCGTTGCGAAAATGTTGCATGTATTGAAAAAGCATGTATCTTTGCGCCGTCTTTGAAAGGTAATTTAAAAGTTTAAGGTTCTTTGAAAAATTTCCGGACAAAGATGGTGAAGCCCAGGTGGTGAAATTGGTAGACACGCTACTTTGAGGGGGTAGTGACGAATGCGTCATGCAAGTTCGACTCTTGTCCTGGGCACCAACGGAATCCAAGATATTCCACCCAAAGCCCATGTGGTGAAATTGGTAAACACGCTACATTCAGGGTGTAGTGAGCGGACGCTCTTGGAAGTTCGAGTCTTCTCATGGGCACAGAAATTGAATCGGCAATTGCCGATTTTTTTTATAAGCGTGCGTTAAATCATTCGAATAAAAAATATTTTAATTTAATGACTGTGTTATTAAGAACAAAAACACGTATCTTTGCTAGAAATTCACATAAAAACATTTACTTTTATGGATGATATGATAACATCAAGATTTTCAGAGATTTATGACAGACTCATCTGTGGAAGGGATAAGTTGGCTTTAGTTGGTTTGGGTTATGTCGGTATGCCGATAGCTGTGGAATTTGCAAAACATATCAGGGTTATTGGTTTTGATCTCAATGCAAAAAAGATAGAATTGTATAAAAGAGGCATCGACCCGACCAACGAGGTCGGTGACGAGGGCATAAAGAAATCGGCAGTTGAATTTACCGCAGATGAGACACGTCTGAAAGAGGCTAAGTTCATTGTCGTGGCTGTGCCGACACCTGTAAAAGAGGACAATAGTCCTGACCTCGGTCCTATTGAAAGTGCATCTGAGATTGTCGGACGCAATATCACTCCCGGGACGATGGTCGTGTACGAATCAACGGTTTATCCTGGTGTGACGGAAGATGTCTGCATCCCGATTATCGAGCGTAATTCTGGTCTGAAATGCGGCATCGATTTCAAAATCGGATATTCACCGGAACGTATCAATCCAGGCGACAGGGTGCACACTTTGACAAATATCAGAAAGATAGTTTCAGGAATGGACAAGGAGTCTGTAACGGAAATAAAGAAGGTGTATGACATCGTTATCAAAGCAGGTACGTTCCCTGTCTCTTCGATAAAAACAGCTGAGGCTGTGAAAGTAGTGGAAAACAGTCAGCGTGACATCAATATAGCTTTCATGAATGAAATTGCTATTATTTGTGACAAGATGGGGATCGATACCAACGAAGTTCTTGACGGAATGAACACCAAATGGAACGCTCTCGGCTTCAAACCGGGTCTTGTCGGCGGTCATTGCATCGGTGTTGACCCGTATTACCTCACGAGCGCAGCTGAAAAACTCGGCTATCATAGTCAGATTATTCTCAACGGTCGCAAAGTCAACGACAGCATGGGTGCTTTCGTGGCTGACAGCGCAATCAAGCAGATGATAGAGGCGGGGCTCGCACCTAAAAAATGTAAGGTCGTCATTCTCGGCATAACATTCAAGGAGAACTGCCCCGACACGCGTAACAGTAAAGTCAGCGATATCATCAGACGTTTCAAAGAGTACGACATCGACCCGTTGGTAGCCGACCCGTGGGCGGATTCCGAACTCGCCAAACGCGAATACGGCGTTGACCTCATACCGTTCGATTGCATCTCTGGCGCTGATTGCATTGTTGTTGCTGTTGGGCATAAGGAGTTCCGCTCAATCTCAATGCTCCAGATGAAGTCGATGTTCAACAAGAACACCGCCGATGACGAGAAGGTGCTCATTGATGTCAAGGGGTTATACAGAATGGATGAGCTGAAAGCTTCGGGAATGAGGTTTTGGAGACTTTAAAAGTTGAAAAGTAATAAATAATAAAGTTAGAAGGTTATGGCCAATTTTGCCTTGATAGGTGCAGCTGGTTATATTGCACCACGTCATTTGAAAGCTATTGCTGACACTGGCAACAAACTCGTAGCTGCATACGACAGGTTTGACAGCGTCGGACGTCTCGACAGTTTCTTTCCGGATTGCTCTTTTTTCACTGAACAGGAGCAATTCGACAGATTCTGCAGCAAGGTGAAATGCACTGACGAAAATATTGACTGGCTGTCGGTCTGCACTCCTAACTACACACACGACGCGTTCATACGCTATGGTCTTCGTCTCGGCGCAAACGTAATCTGCGAGAAACCGGTAGTCCTCAACCCGTGGAATGTCGATGCGTTGATGAAAGTGGAGGAGGAGACAGGGCGTAAAGCCTATAACATATTGCAGCTCAGACTTCATGACAGCATCGTGGCCCTGAAAAAGAAAGTGGAGAAAGGCCCGAAAAACAAAATCTATAACATCGATCTTACTTATATAACATCGCGTGGCAAATGGTATTATTCATCATGGAAAGGCGATAACCACAAGAGCGGCGGTATAGCTACTAATATCGGAGTCCATTTCTACGATATGCTCCAGTGGATCTTCGGTCCGGTGCAGGAAAACATAGTCCATGTGATGAGTTTTGACCGTGTCGCGGGATACCTCGGACTTAAGAATGCCAGAGTGCGTTATTTCTTGAGTATCAACGCGGAATGTCTGCCGCAAAATGCTGTTCAAGGTGAAAAGAAAACATACAGGACGTTGAATATCGATGGCGATGAGTTCGAGTTCAGCGAAGGCTTCACCGAGCTTCACACAAAAAGCTACCAGAACATATTGGATGGTAACGGATTCAGAATCTCTGAAGCACGTAGCTGCATACAGATTGTTCACGACATCCGTAACGCAAGACCGGTAGGACTTGTAGGCGACTATCATCCGTTGGCGAAGATGCCTTTGGCGAAACATCCATTTGGCTGGGAAGATGTTAAGTATTAGATAATTGCATTCCTGCTGAATTGATGGGAGAATGAATGCCGTTTTTTATGACATCCGTAAGAGAGAGGCTGTTGAAAGATATAAGGATTGCAAGAAAGTTTTTTTGTTTATATCTTGAATTCCTTCGGGAATGGCGTTTCAAACTTCAAGTCTTCTCCCGTCACTGGATGGGTGAAACACAACTTGTACGCGTGCAGTCCGAGACGGCCGATCGGGTTGTCGCCGTCACCGTATTTGGGGTCACCGATGACAGGGAAGCCGATGTCCTGCATGTGAACGCGGATCTGATTCTTGCGGCCTGTCTCCAACTGAAGCTCAACCAACGAGTATCCGCCTGACGCCTTCAGTAATCTATAATGTGTGACAGCGTATTTGCCACCGTTGTCGTATTTGCTCGAGAATGTCACAAACTGACTGTTGTCCTTCAACCACGAACTGATGGTTCCGCTTTTTTTTCTCATCTCACCGTGAACCAACGCGACATAACGGCGGTCATAGACAGTCTGTTTCCAGTTCTCCTCAAATCTCAACGCGATTTTCTTGTCTTTCGCAAAAAGCATCAGTCCGGAAGTATCCCTGTCAAGTCGGTGAACGGTGTGCGCATGACACCGCTGATGCTTGCTTTCAAGGTAATCGTTCAAGATGCTCTGGACCGTCTCGTCGCCCGGGTGCGGAGAATTGCACAAAATACCGTTTCTTTTCTCAATGACAAAAAGGTATTTGTCTTCGTAAACTATTTTTAACCAATGACTTCTAAAGACATTGCCGCCACCGTTGCGGATTATTTCAACCGTCATCTCTGGCTCAAGCAGAAAGTTGTGCCGCGTTATGACTTGCCGTCCACGCATACGATTCCGCTCGAAAGAATGTTCTTAGCCTTGGTGCGACTTATGCCGTTCATCTTTTTCATTATGAACGGTAAAAGCTCGTCGCTTTCCAACACCTTGAAAACCAAATTGTTATATTTCTTTTCATTCGGATTATTCATCTTGGGGAATAATTTTAAATATTTTCGGCAAATGTAATAAAAATAATTGTTTTCAGAATAAATTTGCATAAATTTGCATGAGATAAAAATATGAACAAACTACACTGTTAAATAATGACTATCAATGAATTAAAAGATGTCGCATCGCAGGTTCGACGCGATATTATCAGAATGGTTCATGCATGTCAGTCGGGGCATCCTGGTGGCTCACTTAGCGCGACCGACATCGTGACGGCATTGTACTTTGACCAAATGCAGATTGATCCGAAAAATTTCCGTGTGGATGGGGCAGGGGAAGACATGTTTTTCCTTTCCAACGGCCACATCAGCCCGATGTTTTACAGCATTTTGGCACATCGCGGATTCTTTCCTGTTGCCGAACTCGCTACATTCCGGCGTCTGGGCACCCGTCTTCAGGGGCATCCTACGACAGCCGAGGGGCTTCCTGGCGTAAGAGTCGCTTCCGGCTCTCTCGGACAAGGTCTTTCCGTGGCTTGCGGTGCTGCACAGGCAAAGAAACTCAGCGGTGACAACCACCTCGTGTTCTGTCTCATGGGCGACGGCGAACAGGAGGAAGGCCAGATCTGGGAAGCGGCAATGTATGCACCGGCAAAGCATGTCGATAACCTTGTGGCAATAATCGACTACAACAAAAAACAGATTGACGGAAGCACTGACGATGTCCTCAATCTCGGCGACATGAAGGCGAAATATGAGGCTTTCGGATGGATGGTATATGAGCTTAACGGAAATGATATGCAGCAAGTTGTTGATACTCTTAATGTTGCTCGTAAGAATGCACATAAAGGTCAGCCTCAACTCCTGCTTGCACATACTGAAATGGGTATGGGCGTCGATTTCATGATGGGCACTCATAAATGGCACGGTAGCGCCCCGAATGATGAACAGGCGGCTTGCGCATTGTCACAACTCAAAGAGACATTAGGCGATTATTAAAAAACCGTCATTTCCAACGAATTGAGAAATCTCATAAAAATAATGAATCATGAAATTTGAAGTTCAAAATTATAAAGACACAAGAAGCGGTTTCGGCGAAGGTCTGCTCGAAGCCGGCAAACGTAACCCGAAGGTGGTTGGCCTCTGCGCTGACCTCACCGGTTCATTGAAGATGGGCGATTTCCAGAAGGCATTTCCCGAGAGATTCTTCCAGATGGGCATAGCCGAGGCTAACATGATTGGCATGGCCGCCGGTCTCGCCATCGGAGGATATATCCCTTTCACCGGCACATTCGCCAACTTCTCCACAGCCCGCGTCTATGACCAAATCCGTCAAGTCGTTGCATATTCAAACAAAAACGTGAAAGTCTGCGCGTCACATGCCGGCATAACTCTCGGTGAAGACGGCGCGACACACCAGACCCTTGAAGC
>X431_Quagga__coassemble_284_pt1 | contig 8851 bp, 9 predicted proteins | sample X431_Quagga__metabat2_low_PE_006 | metagenome-assembled genome bin X431_Quagga
GAGCCAAAGCTGCTTGTGACAATGGGCGCGGGCGATATTGACCGTTTGTCCCGAAATTTGAGAGATTATATACTGAATTAAATGAGAGAGGAAGATGAATAAGTTCTTGAAAATATCTGTTTGGATTCTGACTGTCGGCGCGATAGCTACCGGCTGGGCGTTCATGCACAAAGGGCACGTCGAGCATCCTCTCAACGGCATCGTGGTGAATCTCCACCGTGATGCCGAAGATGGTTTCATCGATTATCACGCTGTCATTCACACCGTTGCGGATATTTGCGACACGATGAACAATCGTGAGGTGACTATGATTCCTGTTGATTCGGTGAGGAATTACCTTAAGTCGATTCCGTGGGCGGTGTCGAGCGGAGCCGATATTTCACTTGATGAGACGTTGATAGTGGAACTTACTGAATGCCAACCTGTTATGCGTATATATAACAGTCATGGAAAGTCGGTGTATCTTGATGCCGAAGGTCGTGTGTTTCCGGTTAACGAAAGATATGTTCCGCATGTCTTAATCGGAAACGGTTATCTTGATTTTCCTGTAATGAAAACAGCATCAAGTGTTTATGATGAAAAATACAAAGATACTGGCTTGCCGAAGATGTTTGGTGTGATGATGGAGGTGTTGGGCAACGCATATACGAACTGTTGCGTCAAGCAGGTTTATTTGGCGAAAAACGGATGGTATGAGCTGTCGATGAACAACGCTGACCTTGATGTCGTCCTTGGTGAAGGCGACAATGTCGGCGAGAAACTCGCGAATCTTGAGTGTTTCTTCGGGCAGATGCAGGGCAGTCCTGACTTGAAGGAATACGGAAAAATAAATTTTAACTTTGATAATCAAGTTGTTTGCACAAAAAATAAAAAGAAATGAGTAATCCTGTTTACATCGTAGGCCTTGACATTGGCACTACAAAGATCGCCTGTTTTGTTGGCGAGAAAGTTGAGAATGGAAAGATCGCTATCCGTGGGTACGGCAAGACGGAGTCAACCGGCGTGAAGCGCGGCATGGTGTTTAACATTGACGAGACTGTTGATGCGATACGTCGTGCCGTTGACATGGCATCGGAGCAGTCGAATGTGGAGATTCGCACCGTGAATGTCGGTATCGCGGGTCATCACATCAAGAGCTTGAGGCATCGTGGCGTGTTGATGCGTGAGAACTGCGATGTGGAGATCACGGAGGCTGAGATTGAGAAGCTGCGTCAGGACGTCTTCAAACTCGGGATGGCGCCTGGTGAGGAGATTATCGATGTCATCCCGCAGGAGTATATCATTGATGATGAGCCTGGTATCCGTCATCCGAAAGGGATGCTCGGGAGCAAGCTCGAGGCGAATTTCCACGTTATCATCGGGCAGGTGACGGCGGCGAGGAACATCGTCACATGTATCAGACGTGCCGGTCTCGAGATGGATAACATGATCCTTGAGCCTATCGCGTCGTCATCGGCGGTCCTTGACGAAGATGAGAAAGAGGCCGGTGTGGCGCTCGTTGACATCGGCGGCGGCACCACCGACATCGCTGTCTTCTATGACAACGTCATCTCCCATACCGCGGTCATCCCGTTTGGCGGCAACGTCATCACCGAAGACATCCGTCAGGGCTGTTCCATCATCAAGAAACACGCTGAGGAGATAAAGGTCAAGTTCGGCTCGGCTGTGGCTGGTGAGAACCGCGATGATGAGGTGGTGTCAATCCCTGGCACACGAGGCCGCGACTCGAAAGAAATCTCTTTCAAGACCTTGGCAAGCATCATACAGGCACGTCTTGACGAGATCTTTGACCTCGTGAATGTTGAGATTCAGAGAGTTAACAGTGAACATAAGCTCATCGCAGGCATCGTTCTTACAGGAGGCGGCGCCATGATGAAGCACATACAGCAACTCGCAGCGTTCAAAACAGGCCTCGATGTCAGAATCGGCTACCCGAATGAATATCTTGCAAACGACAATTCGGAGGAGCTCGCCAGCCCGATGTATTCGACAGGCGTCGGCCTCGTCATCGAGGGGTTCAAACGTTATGAGACGTTGATGCGTAAAAACGGCAATGCCAAAAACAACAACGGCTCGATCAAACCAGCACCTGACGTGGAGGAAAAACCGGTTGATGATGATGAAGCCGATGTCGTAAAGAATGGCTTCTTCCGCGGCCTCGGGCTGAGGATAATCACCCGCGCAAACAAGTATTTCAACGGCGATGACGTCGATTAATAAACAGAAAAATTTTGAGATATGACTGATATAGTGAGATTTGAGTCTTCAGACGAAAGGACCAACATCATCAAGGTGATGGGTGTCGGCGGCGGCGGCAGCAACGCTGTGACGCACATGTATGAGACCGGCATCACGGGTGTGGATTTCGTCATCTGCAACACCGATGACCAGGCTTTGCAAAGAAGCCCTGTCGAGAATAAGTTGCACCTCGGCGACCAGATGCTCGGTGCGGGCAACGTCCCGGCGGCGGGCCGCAAGGCGGCTGAAGACACGGAGGACAGGATACGTGAGTCGCTCGGTGCAGACACGAAGATGCTGTTTATCACCGCCGGTATGGGCGGCGGCACCGGCACTGGCGCAGCTCCCGTCGTGGCGAAGATAGCCCGCGAACTCGGCATACTGACGGTCGGCATCGTCACACTGCCGTTCAGCTTCGAAGGCAAACGCCGTCAACAACAGGCAAGAGACGGCATCACGGAACTCAGGAAGAACATCGATGCACTGCTCGTCATCAGCAACGACAAACTCCGTGAGGAGTACGGCGACATGAAACTCACCGAAGCCTTCAAGAGAGCCGATGACGTGCTGAACATCGCGGCGAAAGGCATAGCGGAGATCATCACGGTGACAGGGTACGTCAATGTCGATTTCAAGGATGTCGATAACATCATGCGTGACAGCGGCAAGGCCATAATGGGATCTGGCTATGCCGACGGCGAAGACAGAGCCTTGCATGCGGTGGAAGAAGCCGTGCATTCGCCTCTGCTTGATGACTCCGACATCACTGGCGCAAAGAATATCCTTGCGTATATCACCTCCGGCGAAGAAGAAGTCACCCTCGACGAGGTCACTGAAATCATTGAATATGTGCAGGATGCGACCGGCAAGGTCTCGGAGGTCATCTGGGGCAACGGCGAAGACATGACTCTCGGCAAAGGCATCCGCGTCACGCTCATCGCGACGGGTTTTGCTGTTGAAGAGACACTCGAGCCTGTGAAACACACAGTGGAGTTTGAGCTCCCGAAGAACACGCTGAAGAGCGAGCCGAAGGCTGAAGAACAAGAGGTGACACCAGTCGAGCCGAAGGAAGATGAGATACGCGTCATCGTCAAACCCGTCGAGGCGGAACCTGAGGAACAGGAGAAGCCGACAGTGCAGTTTGAGGCGGTGACACCGGCAGAACCTGAAAAAGACATCGAGCCGTCGGCTAAGGACGACGTTCAAGAAGAAGAGCCGAAGCCGACCAAGAAGATGCACACTCTCTATGATGATGAACAAGAAGATGAGGTCATTGATGTCAACAGGAAACCTGTTGATATTGAGCCGCTGACGACATACGACAAGGCGCAGCAGACTGCCACGCCTTCTGCCAAGGTCTATGACAATCCGTTCAGAAGGAATGATGACGATGACGTTGATGTGCCGTCGTTCAGAGACATGACCGTCACTGAGACGATTACCGCGAGGAAGATAGAGACCAAGCCGGCGCAGGTGCGTCAGTTCAGCGAAAAAGAAGAGTTGCGCCGCGCACGTCTGACGGGTCTCACGATGAACTTCAAGACACAGCAAGGCCTTGAGAATATGGAGAATGTGCCGGCATACGCGCGTCTCGGCATCGACATCAATGTGAAGACAGAGGAACTGTCGCATACGACGGTTAAGAAAAACATGGGGTTGAGCGAAGACAACACCTATATCAATGTTGACATTGACTGATTTGCAAATGAAAAGACTTGCTATATTCGTTTCCGGCGGCGGCACCAACCTTCAGCAGATCGCCGAATATTTCGCTCCGAATCCCGACGTGAAAATCGTTTGTGTTGTCAGCAACAACAAAGACGCATACGCCAACGTGAGGGCGAAGAACCTCGGCATCCCGCTGGTGATGCTCAGCTCGAAGGCGAAAGTACATGATTATGAGTTGCAAAGCCAGTATGATGTTTCGCAAACGTTTGACTTTCAAGACAAGGCGTTTTCGGAATATCTGAAGTTGCTCGATGTTGACCTCGTTGTCCTCGCTGGTTTCTTGTGGCTCATCCCGCAGCATCTTCTCGATGCTTTTCCGATGAGAATCATCAACATACATCCGGCATTGCTGCCGAAGTACGGCGGGAAAGGCTTCTACGGCCATCATGTGCATGAGGCTGTCGTGGCGCATCACGAGAGAGAGTCGGGGATTACGATTCATTATGTGAATGAACGTTATGACAGCGGCGACATCATCTTCCAGAAATCCGTGGCGGTTGAGGATACTGACACCGCTGACGACGTGGCGGCGAAGATTCACATTTTGGAAAAAGACAATTTCCCGGTCGTTATCGACAAATTGCTGAAGAGTTTGTAAAGTTAGAAAGTTTGTAAGGTTAGAAAGTTAAAAAGATGAAGAAGATATTATTTACGGCGACGTTGCTGCTTATGGCATTGGTTTCCAATGCGCAGGTTGATAAGATTCTCGGTGAATGGCGCACTGTCGATGACAAGACCGGCGAGACGAAAGGCGTTGTGCTTTTCTATCAGGATGAGACGAACGGGTTGTATTACGGCAAGTTGACACATGTCTATTATCAGGGACAGGAACTTTTCGACCCGCAGTATGTCGGACTTGTCATCATAAAAGACATGAAAGACGATGACGGCGTGCTGAAAGGCGGCACGTGTTTCGAGCCGGATTCAGGCAAGACGTATTACGGGAAAATCACGTACAATGCAAAGGATAACACCATCACTTTGCGCGGCTCCATCGACAGGAGGGGCTGGCTCGGCAGGTCGCAGACGTGGGTGAAATAAGTGTGGTGTGCCTGCCTGATTTATGTTGATTCTGATTGATGCTTTTTTTGCCGTCCGATAAAAACTGAAAACGGCTAACCGAGACAACATAAACAGGGAGCAAAGACAAAAAACAGTTAACTTGAATCAGGAAATGTCACTGGCTTTATTCTGGTATTCGTTGACAGCTTTTATAATGAATTTTTTCATTGAATCCCAAGTAGTTGTTGTGAACATCTTAGGCATTGTTTGTTTCTCTGCATCTTCAAAGTAAATCAAGCTTTTCAGAGCCATAAACATTGAATGATTTGGATATTTTGAAGCATAAAAACAAAAAATCTCATCCAATGAATAATGTTGCAGGAGCAAATAGATGTCGATGAAATCTTTTTTGCTGCCTCGGCCTTCAATGGCGTTGATTTTCAATGCTGCAATGTCTTTTGGAGATGCTAAGGTGATGCCGTCTTCCATGATGGGTTTATCAATCCAATCATAATGGTAATCAATGATATCGACCTTGGTTTTGCAAACCACAAGCTGCAATATCATTTCTGTTCGGTTCAAGATTTTATAATCAAAGTCCAAACGCGAAATCATGTTAATGACTGCATCTTGTGAAACTTGCAATTTGCCGAAAAAGTCAAGGTCGATTGATTGCCTGTGACCATATTGTAACGCCAATGATGTACCACCAACGAGCCGCAATCCTTGCATTTCAGGTTGTGACATCAAGGTTCTCAGGAGTTCCAAAGTGTCGGGATTAACTGTCTGATATGATAACATCTGTAGTCTTCTTTTTTTGTTCCGGTGATTGCACAAACAAACGACAGGGCTTTGGGATTCAGCGAACGTAATCTTTTACAGTCGTTAACGATGCGTTCCAAACCGTAAAAATCCCTTATTTTCCGCCAATCGTCAAGTTCGCCGTATTCCAAAACTCTCTGAATCACTTGAGCTGAATTGCTCTCCACATCGAGCAAACTCAAATCAATATCCCAAAAAAGATACTGCGATAACTGATTTGTCAGATTTAGAGAATTTACGTTGTTCATTTGCAATGAATTTCAGCCGCGAAATTACAAAATAAATTCCAGTTCGGCTTAAAAAGTGAAAGAAAAATCGGTTTTTTTTGGCGTATAGGTCATTTTGCAGTTTTTTTTTACACGTGTGTCTCAATAGGTCATTTTGCAGGGTGAAAATTTGACCTATAGGTCATTCTTTCACCAATTTGAAAAATACCGAAATCTCTTCCTGGTCTAAAATCATTCTGACATCGAATTCTTTTTCTTGAGGCAGATACCCGTCTTTTTCGCAACGCAGAATTATTCTGACATTGCCGGCTGTCTGACGAGTCAAGCCGTTGATGTCTAATGATTTGGTTGACTCGTATGGTGTAGTTTGCATATAATTGTTGTTCGTGCTTTTCACATTAGGCGTCGTGCTGACGACTCTCCAAAACACATCAGCTCCTTGCGGTCTTGACTGTATGTCCCAACGAACAATGACATCTTTTAATGACTGCGTGTCTGCCGGGTTTTCGGCTTTTCCGGCAGCAACATGTCCGGTCGAATAGCTCGAATTATTGTAATTATTTTGGTTGTTGTGATTATCTATATTGTAATTGCTACTATGGTCATTGTCATTGTTGCTGCTTGTTTTGGTGAATGTCAATTCATCATATAATTTTTGTGCATTGTCTTCGAACACGAATGTGTTAATGTCTCCGTAAGGTTTTAAGACTATGTCTTTATATTCATATCCGTTTGGTTCAATGATCATGATGTTGGTGACATCTTCCGGTATGGTTTCGAAAAACAGTGAGTATTCCCATACGCCTTTGTTGATTGTCTTCAAGTTTTTGCCTGTCGCATCTATAATATTGATGTTTGATGTGTTTATCAACGAGTATTGACCGCCATTTGACACATCTTCGATATATGTCTGCCTTGAGATTCCGATCTGTTGAGATGGTTCTGTCACAACGATTTTCAAGGTGACTTTTGTGTAGGCTTCTCTGTTCTCTATCTTTGTGATAAAAGTTCGGTTGTCTTTGTTGTCTCCGTTTGCGTATGTGGATAACTCTTTTGTGTTGCCGAACAGCTCGTTTGCCAACGCTTCCGAGATTTCTACCAGTTCTCCGAGCGAGGATAATCTTGAATATTTTCTTGATGTCTTCCACACTCTTGAAGTTTTGATATCCAACAGTCTCGCGACAATATAATATTCGTCTCCGAATTTCGTGATTTCAGCCACACACACGTTGCTGGCACCATATTTCTTCCCTAAATCATATAGTTTGGCATCGTCTATTTCGTAATTTTCACGTTCCTGCTCGACTTGTGACACGAAGTCGGCAGTGCGTTCGACGGCGATATAATCGTTGGCCTTGGTGATGGCCGACACCAATTCGCTGCCTAAGATGGTTTTGGTTTCGGGCGATATTCCTTCGGCAGATGTGACGTAAACTGCTACGGTTTTTTGGCTGAATGCCATCAGAGGCAACATCAAACCTATTATGATTGCTGAGATTTTCTTCATGATTTTAAATGAATAATAAGATGTTAAAGTGTGTCTTTAACACACTTTAACATCTTGATACAACAGTTATTGCTATTCGTCCTCTTTTATAAGTCTGAAAAAAGCTGAAATTTCTTCCTGGTCTAAAACCATTCTGACATTAAATTCTTTTTCTTGTGGCAGATAACCTTCTTTCTCGCAACGCAGGATAATTCTAACATTACCGGAATTCTGATACGACAAACCTTTAATATCCAACGATTTAGTTGCTTCGTATGGCGTGGTTTGCAGATATTTGTTGTTTGTACTCTTCACCTCCGGCGTCTTGCTTGCGACTCGCCAGAATATATCTGCACCTTGCGGACGTGACTGCACATCCCAACGGACAATTGAATTTTCCAAATCGGTATCACCATTCCCTTGAACAACTTCTTTCGGTTCCTCTTTCTTAGGTTCCTCTCTCTTAGGTTGATTATTCTTTGCCCGCATGAAAATCATAATCGATTTGGATTCAGGACGGGTAACGGCACCAGTAGCAGCATCGATACTGCCGCTGAGAATAAACCCCGGTCCCGTCAATAAATCCAACAAACAAACTGGATTGAATTTTTTATTGACAGTCACAGAACCTACCATTTCAGAATTCTCTGCATAAATCACAGATGGTTTATATCCTCTTCTGACTTTCACGTCAGTGGGACCCATCACGTTAAAATAAGTTCGTTTCCCGTCAACTTTTAGGTTCACTGGTTCTCCTGCGTTTGTTGATACGGTCACCTTCGCTGTGGTCCCCGAAAAGATTGTTGCACAAGATGCCATCATCACTGACAACACCATAATTAATAGTAATTTTTTCATTAAACATTTTTGCCAGTTCTATCCCATCGGCTCATCGGTTTTTTTTGTTAATTTAATTGCAATTAATTAGTGCCGAAGGTTTCGCTGTGAACTGCACACAAAAAAAGCGTGGCACTTTTTCGCGTTCATCGGAACTTTTGAGGTCTTGGACTACCTTTGACATTCCCAATTACAACGAGTAAAGCCCACGCCTATAATGGCGGGAGCGCCGTTGCTCTACTCTGGGAATGTCATGTTTGAAAGTGTCCAAGTTTCAAAAGTTCCAGTGCAAGCTACTTCGCTTTTTCCTATTCTATGATGTGCATACCGCTTAATGCGTCTATCTCATAGGCCAAATGTTTGGTTAATAATCAGTTTGTTATTTTTTTTACTTCAGCAGTTTCACCTTCAGCGTCTCAATCATATCGACTGTCATCTTGTCGAGGTCGTACTTCGGGTTCCAGCCCCACTCGTTGCGGGCGCAGCTGTCGTCCATCTTGTTCGGCCATGA
>X431_Quagga__coassemble_292_pt1 | contig 8703 bp, 9 predicted proteins | sample X431_Quagga__metabat2_low_PE_006 | metagenome-assembled genome bin X431_Quagga
GTATAACTTATTCATTCTGAAGTGATTTTGCAATGTTTGAATATTTTCTGACAAATTCCGTTCCTGACATTTGTAAAGATTTATTAACTTTTAATTGCAAATAAAAATTAACGTTTGTACGCTCTTAATAAGACGTTCTCTCTCAATGAGTTATTATAAAATTGTATGTCGTAGAAATGCAGACAGTCTTCCGGCCACACTTCCGCAAACGGAAGTTCTGGCTTTTCAAAGTCATTGACTATCAACACATTCAAAGCCGTGTCAATCGTTGCTGTCACATTTTGCCCGCCGAAACTGAAATAAGCCGGAGTCGCGTCGGTGGTCCAACTTATTGGATTTATGCATGTTACGGAGTTTTCATAGACGGGCACCCAGACGCCGTCGGGACTTTTCACCGAGTTGAACGAGATTGTCACGCCGGTGTCTGTCGCCGATTCCGCAGGGACGATGTTTTCACAATTCAGGTCTTCCCAACTGATTCCGTCTCCTATCACGTATGCCGCAACAAGACGGCTATATTGTTCACTGTCAAGATGTTTCAAGAGTTCCTTTGCCATCATGGCACCTTGGCTGAAGCCGATAATGACGAAACGGCGTCCATCATTCCAAGTCTGCATATAATAGTCGAAAGCATCAAAGATTTCGTTTTTCACACTGTCATAGATGGCTTGAAAATCATTCTCTGGCAAAGCGATAGAACTCATCGTAAACTGGTGATAATAAGGCGAAAAGTAATTTATCGAGTCTGGAAAAATCGTATTTTGGACGTAATCCATTTCAACAGCCAAAACCTTTCTCTCGTCTTCGTTCAGAACCGCCATATAATGTTCATCACCTTGAGAATCAAACGATTGAACAACATTTGTTGAAACAATATAAAAAGCATCCACGAAGTTTTCATCGATTTCTTTGCCGGTCTGAAACCATGCTTCATCGGTTCCCCAATAATTCACAGCTTGTTTTTCATCTTTGCAAGACGCAAATGTAATTGCAACAATGGCAATTAACACTAATGATTTAATTTTTATTAACATTTTATCTTAATATTGTAAACCTTTATTAACAATTAAACTCAATCTGTTCTTTTTTCGGCAGTTTTTTGTTCACTTCACAGAAAGAATGCCTGCAAAGTGATTCGACAAGTTCATCAGAAATTTGTCCGTCGAGATGAATCTGATTCCAATATTTTTTGTTCCAATGGTAAGCGCCCTCGATTTCAGGATAATGTTCACGAAGTTCAAGAGCATATTCGGGCTCGCATTTCAGGACGACCAAATTCGTTTTATCCAAAATTATTGCACCAAAAATCTTGCCTTTCAGCCTGAAAACCAACACTGTATCATCGAAAGGCATGTCCTCCGTCGCGAAAGGAAGCGACAAGCAATATTCACGGAATTGCTCGATATTCATGATTTCAAGATAAAATTCAATACAGATTTGAAATGCAAAAATACATTAAATTTCAATTCGGTTAATAACATAAATAAGTTATATTTTGGAAAAAGTGTCGGAATAATTTTGGAAAAAGTGTCGGAATAACTTTGGAAAAAGTGTCGGAAAATTTTTAGAAAAAATGTCGGAAAAATATTGTAACTCCAAAATAATGTGTATCTTTGCAGCCGAAATAAAATGATAGATTTTTTATGTCAAAAGAGGTAAAATATAAGCAAAGAATCGCCGACTATATGTTACGGCGGAGACTTGAGGGGAAAGGTGCGATTTTGATTGAAGGTCCTAAGTGGTGCGGCAAGACCACGACCGCAAAACAAGTTGCGGGAAGCATCCTCAATTTGGGCGACATTACTGTTTTAAAGGAGGCGCAACAGGATTTTCAGATGCAGCCGAAGAAGTTGCTTGAAGGCGACACGCCGAGGTTGATCGACGAGTGGCAGACGATGACTCCGTTGTGGGACATGGTCAGGTCAGAGGTTGACGAGCGGCAAGGCGAAGGTCATTTCATCCTGACGGGAAGCAGCGTGCCGCCGGAACAGGATTCGTTGATACACAGCGGGACAGGCCGAATAGGACGGCTCAAGATGAGAACCATGAGCCTGTGGGAATCGGAGGAGTCGTCGGGAAGCGTCAGCCTCAACGACCTCTTCAACGGGGTCGATTTCGGTACGCCGTCAAACAACATCAACATCGAACAGCTGGCATTTCTTATATGCCGCGGCGGATGGCCGAAATCGACATTGTTGAGGAAAAACGCCTCCCTTGACGAAGCATTTGATTATTTCGACGCAATCTACAATGTTGACATTCACAGAGTTGATAACATCAGACGCAGCAGCGAACGCGCACGTCTGCTCCTCAGGTCATACGCCCGCAACCAAGGCTCGTCAATAAGTTTCGAGAAGATGAACGCCGAGATAATCGACAATGACAACAAATCAATTTCATCGGAGACAATCTCCGACTATGTCGGTGCGCTGAAGAAGATTTTTGTGATTGAGGACATGCCCGCATGGAATCCGAATCTAAGGAGTAAGATTGCGATACAAAGCACTGACACACGATATTTTACGGATCCGAGCATCGCTACCGCAGCACTCGGCATAAGCCCCGATGACCTTTTGAACGACCTTTGCAGCTTTGGATTATTCTTCGAGACGATGGCAGTCCGCGACCTACGCACATACGCCGACGCCATGGACGGAAAAATCTTCCATTACCGTGACTCGAAAGGCCTTGAATGCGATGCGGTGCTTCACCGACGCAATGGCTCTTACGCCTTGATTGAGATCAAACTCGGCGGCTTGGACAACATCGAAAAAGCGGCGGCGACGTTAAAGAAGATGGCCGACAAAATCGACACGACGAAAATGCCGCAGCCGTCATTCATGATGGTCTTAACCGGCGTCGGCTCATACGCCTACCGTCGTCCGGATGGCGTTCTCGTTGTCCCTATCGGCTGCCTAAAAGATTAAAAACCCAACCCGCTCAACGTTTCATTTCCAGAGCATCCAACACCTCCGAGAACTCGCTGATTCTCACTACATTAGGATGTTCGTATGTCTCAACAACCTCATGCCTCCACGTGGTATGGAACGGGATATGGATTCCGTAGCCGCCCATTTTCAAGACTGGGCTGATGTCCGACTTGAACGAGTTCCCAATCATCAGGAACTCTTCGGGCTTCACGTTCTCGTCTTTGCAAAGCTGTTGATATTCAGCGAGTCCCTTGTTTGAAACTACCACTACCCTCTCAAAATATTTCGCAAGTCCCGACCTCTTGACTTTGTTTTCCTGGTCGAGGATGTCGCCTTTTGTGAGGAGGATTATGCGGTAACGCTGCGAGTCGTGCATGACCTGCAACGTCTCGGCGACGCCTTTCAGCGGCGGCACGGGGATCGAGAGCAACGATTTCACCGTTTCGATGATTTTTTGCAGTTTTCGGCCATCTATCTTATAATCAGAGATTTTCAGCGCGGCCTCCATCATGGAGATGCATACCGCCTTGCCGCCGTAGCCGAGGAGCGGCATGTTTGCCGACTCAATCTCAAAAAGTTTCTCCGAAAGTTCCTCCGCCGAGCCGTATTCCTTCAGCGTCTCGGTGAAGATGTCCTCCGCTCGGTCGTAATGAGTCTGGTTGTCCCAAAGAGTGTCGTCGGCATCGACAGCAATGAGTTTTATCTTACTTAAATCCATTTTCTCAAAAAAGCGGTTTACTGTATTTTATATATTTTTCCGCAACTATTTCATTTTATATTAGTTAGAAGTTTTCAGAGTTAAGAATGACGTTGTTATCTTCATTCTCAACATTTCTCTCTTAAAACTATTTCTTAATGATTTTCCAAATTTTGTCACCATCGATTCTGCAAATATAAACCCCACTGTTTAAATCGCCGATGTCAATCTGTGTTTTGTCGCCTGAAACCATCGTATTCTTGATGATTTTTCCTTCCAACGACAAGATTTCGATTGATTTCATGTTTTCACAGGTAATGTTGAGAAAATCCGAAGCGGGATTTGGGCTGATGGAAACAGCGGATAAAGATGTTTCATTGACATCGTCAGCGCGTTCGATGATATTCAGGAAATTCATCCACTTGGGCGAGGTTTCATACGCTTCCTTGCAGCCATTCGGGACATAAAGATTCGCCAACACCTCGACTTCCTGCTCAAAAACATCGTCAGTGCAAACAGGCGGAATCACCGCATGACAACTGATCTCCCTGATATTGTTGTCTGAATAAAACGCCCAACCGCCAATATTTTCAACATGATCTCCTATTGTGACATCCGATAAATATGTACAATCGCGAAAAGCATATTCTCCAATAGTGTTGACTTGTCCGACAATATCTATTGACGTGAGCATCCCCGCTCCGGCGAAAGCCTCTCGGCCAATAACCTCTACGGAATATGGTAAAGACGTGGTTCTGCAACCCGTTATCAACGTATTCGTTTCGGTTTCAATTATTGCGTTGCAATTATCACGACTATCGTATTTCGGATTGTTTGCATCGACAATGATTTCCTCAAGATAATTGCAAAAAGGGAAAACATTGCCTTCAATTGATGTAAGAGATGCTGGAATTGTGACTTTTCTCAACTCATCGTTACCGAAGAATGCCCTGTCGCCCAAATGTACCAACGAGTTCGGCAGCTCCAACAATCTGATAGGGCAATCTGAAAATGCCAACGTGTCGATGCTTTCTATTGCATTCCCAAATTCGACAGATTGCAATGCATAACAATATGAAAAAGCACTTTTTGCTATAGTACACGGCGAGTTCTGAAACGTCAATGATTGTAGTTTGGAATTGTAATAAAACGCTTGTCTTCCTATGTAAACCAACGAATTTCCAAATGTAAGACTTTCTAATTCAACACCATCAAACGCCTCTTGACCTATCGTTTTCAATGAATTTGGAAATTCGATGTTTTTCAGATTGACACAACCACTAAAAGCCATTTCACCAATAGATTCCAAAGAGTTGCCCAGTGTCACGTTCTCCAATTCCATGCACCCAAGGAAAGCATAACCACCAATAGACACAACAGAGTTTCCAATTGTTACAGATTTCAGCTTGAAACAATCTCCGAAAGCATTTTCCGGTATGGCAATCACAGAATCCCCGATAACAACCGATTCCAATTCTCCGCATTGGTAAAAAACATCATCACCCAAAGTAGTCACAGAATTCGGAATAATGATCGAAGTGATACCACTGCCTCCAAACGCCAATTCGCCTATATAAGTAACTGAATTTCCGATAACAACCGATTCCAATTCTCCACATTGGTAAAAAACATCATCACCCAAAGTAGTCACAGAATTCGGAATAATGATCGAAGTGATACCACTGCTTTCAAACGCCGATTCGCCTATATAAGTAACTGAATTTCCGATAGTTACATCGCACAACTGATAACATGCACAAAACGCCTCGTCACCAATTGACAACACTGAATTTGGAATTTCAACTGATAGCATTTTTGTGCAACCAATAAAAGAACACTCGCCAATACTGATCAAAGAATTACCCAAAGTAACGTTTGTCAAATTTGGATGATTTGCGAATGCTCCAGCACATGTTGATGTTACTGAGTTACCAATTACCAAATCTGTAATCTGGCTGTGATAGTCCCACCACGGACAAACATCCTCCCACATGTCACCTGTCCCACTAATTGTCAGTGTTCCTGTTGATGAGTCAAAATTCCACGTAAGGTTATCGCCGCATTGTCCGCTTGTCTGGGCTTTTGCGGCGAGTGCTATCATGATGGCAATGATTGCAAGTAAGTGTCTTTTCATAAGTTATTGTAGTTCTGTTTATTTTATTTCATTTCACTGTCCGAACCGGCAGAACTCACAATCTGCTTTTGACGATTCGAGACAAGCATTCCCAAAAATTCGTGCGCAAAGATACGATTTTATTTGAATTACACAAATATTGCCAACTATTTTTAATCGGGTATCGTATGACGGTCTTCAGTTTTTCCGTAGAGGTCTTGCGAGGGTCGCCGAGGTAAATTTTGTGATGGAAAGGAGAAACAATCTCAGGGGATTTCTATCGAAATATCCTTCAAGTTGTTTTGTTTCAGTCCTTTAATTACAATCTTGTCATTCATTTTACTCCATCTTCAATCCCTCAAGCAACGCTTCGTTGAAGTACTTGATCCATGCTTGGTACACATCCTGTGCTGACTGCATGATGCCTACCAGAAATCCCTGTGTCTGCCCGAACTCGGAGAGTCCGCGATAGTAGTACATCTTGTGGTCATTGTCGATGACGAACGGCATGATGTTGTGCCTGAGGCATTCACGGAAAAGGATAAGCCGGCCGACACGTCCGTTGCCGTCCTGGAAAGGGTGGATGCTCTCGAAACGCCAATGGTATTCGGCAAGGGTGAGGATGGTGACATCGCTGACAGAGCAGTACCATTCCTGGAGCGAATGCATCTCGCGTGCCACATCGGCAGATGCGCCTGCTGTTCATCTATCAGAAATGTCGTGAGTCTGTTCATACTGCGTATTACAATTGTTCTGTTTTTTTACTTTTCGTTGATTTCCGGACAAGACAGCGAACATGCCTCAACGGTTTTGCCCGAAAATCGGTTTTGCAAAATTACAAAATCTATCGATACCTCCGGGATAAATTGCCGGTTTTTTCTCTTCTTCTAATCTCTTATTTCATTCTTAATGATAGTATTTCTCAATTCCTCCGTAACCCTGTATGATTTTGTTTTCTTTCGTTTTCCGGATGAAATTTTCCAAGCGTTTGCGGAATTCCTCGGGACGCTTTCGGGCTGCATCGATATAGGCAACCCGAATGCGCCGATAGGAATCCGAAAAACTTTCGAAATTCGTCCAAGTTTCTGGGTCTTTTTTTATTTCAGCCAAAATATCCTCTGGAAAAATGAATAGCTTATTGATAATAGACATCACCGAAGCTCTGACTTTCGGATGAATCATATTGTGTTCGTCAAGCCAGATCAGCCGCTCGATGTTGGGACGCGAATAGGGGCTTCCTTCCCGTCGTGGCGTGAAGCGACGTATTCCATGCGTGCTGTCGAGGGTTCCCGCCCGACCGTCGATCCAGCCGAAACAAAGTGCTTCCTCGACGGCATCATTGTAGGAAATGCTATCTTCGCCAGCCGCCTTCGTAGGGAAGACGAACCATACCTCTTTCTCCGTCTCAAAATGTTCGCCGAGCCATTTTCGCCATTCGGCGCGGTCGTTTGTCTTGAAGATGTTCATTTGCTTTTTCCAATCTTTGTTAGACACATGATTCTCACCGGACGGTCGCCGCCAACTTCGAGGTTAGGGCATGTCGTTTCGCGTCCCGTATCGGAGAAGCCGCATTTCGCCATCACTCTGCCGGAAGCCGGATTTTCCGGAAAATAATCGCCCCAAAGACGCGTGAAGCCCTTCACTTCAAAACAGTAATCAACGACAGCCTTCATGGCTTCGGTGCAGATACCTTGGCTCCAGTACGGCTTGGCTATCCAGTAACCTACTTCCGCCTCGTCTTCAGCAATCGGCAGGTTGGAGCATTCGGCCGTCAGATAACCCACGCAGCCGATGGGTTCGCCGATTTCTTTCAGCACCACGGCCCACATTCCATCGCCGCCGAAGATTCCGTTGATGATTTCGCGGCTCTCCTCTACGCTTTGGTGCGGAGGCCAGCCGGCACGCGGTCCCACTTCGGGGTCGGAAGCGTATTTGAACAACGTCTCGGCATCGTCTTCGCGCCACGGGCGGAGTATCAATCTTTGTGTTTCCATATTCAAAAGTTTAACGAGAATCTTTTCTCCAACGTTTCAGCATCGGGAAATAACTATACATCATCTGCTTGTACTCGTCGCGCGTCATCGGCTTCGGAAAGTGCTTGTTCACTTCATCGACAAATTGTGAACATTGTTCAATCATCTCATCCATGCTACAATCCTGCAAGAATTCACCGTCCTTGAAACAATATTTACAGTAATCGAAATTGATGCTTCCGTCGGCATTGGTGCCGCAAACGTCATCATTGGTGAGCGGCATTCCGCAGCTTTGGCAGAATTGGGGCAGTTGACCCTCTTGCAGATGCTTCTCCTTGACGGGGAAACTGGCTTCGTAAGCCGCAAAATCATCCGGTTTTTCATCGCACACGAAATAGCCTTCAGGTGTATGATATATGCCTTCGATTCCATTCAAGTAACCTGGAATAAGTTCCTGCGCTAAAAAATACAGCACTTCACTCTCGGCTGGTTCACCGTGATAGTGAATCTTCAGACTGCTGGCAAGCACAAAGCCGGCATGTTTGTAGAAGTCGATGTTGCCTTCCTTGCACAGCACGCCGATGCCCATTTCTTTGGCTTTCCAGATGGAATATTGCAGAAGTTTCAGGCCGTATCCTTTGCGCTTGTAGTCGGGATGAATGCTGATGGGGCCGAAAGTCCAGGCTGGGAAAATAGAACCATCGGTTTTGATGATTTCGGCTTTGGAAAACATCACATGTCCGATGATTTTTCCGTTTTCTTCCATCACGAAATCGAGTTCGGGAATGAAGTCGGGGTTATTTCGATATTGGTTGAGGACAAAATGTTCCTTGCACCCGGGACAATAGACATTCCAGAATGCCTCGCGGGTGAGGTTCTCCACCTCGCGGTAATCTTTTGGTTGTTCTAAACGAATATTCATTTTTCAGTTGATTTGGAGCAACCGACAAACCCTGTGGAGGGGGTGTGCGGACACTAACCTAAAAACTT
>X431_Quagga__coassemble_297_pt1 | contig 8665 bp, 5 predicted proteins | sample X431_Quagga__metabat2_low_PE_006 | metagenome-assembled genome bin X431_Quagga
TTCTGTAGGTGAAGATTCCGAAGACTATGACGATGATGCCGGCGGCTATTCCGGCGAGCACCACGTTTCTGTTTCCGCTGTTAAAATCCAACTGGACTGATGTCATCAACATCACGACAACGGCGGCCACGTCGCTCAACATGACACCGGCATCAAAAAACAAAGCCCTTTTGAAACCTCTGTTGATGCTCGTCTGAATCAGCGTGAAAAACGCCGGTCCGATACCAAAGATAGTCGCGAGTGACAAACCAAGTAATGCTCCAGAGAAAAAAGTCATACCTTAAATTTTCAACTCGCAAAGGTAATAAAAAAACATTAAATCAAATGTAATTAAAAAAATGTTTTTAATTTGAGTGTTTATTTATCTCTTTTATCTAACAGCCACTACAACAGCGTTTTTAAATCTTTTTACAACACCTTGTAAATCAAATATTTCCGTAAACACGATGTATATTCCCGGCGGTACGATGCGGCTATTGCTGTCGAGCCCGTCCCAGACAAAACGGCCGTCGGTTGCGGCCAAACTGTTGTCTGCCACACGTTTTATGAACCTTCCTTCGGAATCGAAGATGCTGATGTTAATAGTAAAACCGGCATTGTCAAGTCTGTAGTTTATTGTTGTTATGTCATCAAAACCGTCGTTGTCGGGTGAGAAGACTTTCGGGATGACTTCAACTTCGCTGTTGATTTCTTTGTCTTCAACGAATGATGAGTTTCTGGAGCCCGGCGTCCCGTAGAGTGGGGCGGCGGCGGAGTGCCAGCCGTCATCGATGCGTTCGAGCGAGACTCCTTTCGTCTCGGTGAGAAGCGGGTAGTGGTCTTTCTCGGAATATCCGATGGCGTCGATGTTTTGTGAATTATGAGTAAGTATAACAGTCGCCTCACTGTTGGGATATTGCGGAAAACTCTGCTTCTCGATGAAATTGTCGGTCTGGCACTCATATTGCTCCGCGATTTCTGTAACTGTCGTTGTCAATAATACAATTGAATATGGTAAAATCTGCCTGTTTTCATTACATATTTGCATCAGCGTGGTGTCTGGCGGGTTCGGGAAAGTGGATTTTGTCACACCTACCTTCATATCCGCGAGGTTAAAGACTTTGCCGGAATTGTTGTAAAGCTCAACATAATCGCCAGCGGGTTCAATGGGGTCGAAGAGAATCTCATTGATGATGATGTCGCCGTTTTCCGGCGTGTCGGGCAGCCCGAAACTAAACCTGCTGTCCTGTGGAAGTGGCACGCCTGTACAGTTTAAGATATTTTCTATCAATATGTTATAGACAGATTGAGGTTTTAAGTCTTGGCTCAGATGTAACCTTACGCGTCTTGTGTTTTCTGGAATTAATGTTATTTTCTCTGGGTGTGCGTCAAATTCGATTATGGTATAGTTTTCGAGCGTCCCGAGAGTCTGAGCGTCCATCTTTTGGTTGAAGACAACTTCAATGGTGTTTTCTGAAATGACATCAATGTAATCTATATTGGGAATCAATAAATTATCTGCGTCAACGGAGTTCTTTGAACCAGGAGTGCCGCCGTTTTTGCTGATGCTCGCCAGCCAGTTTTCCTTTGCGGCACATGCTGCGTCAGGGTCAATCTGTTCCAACGACCAACCGCCTTCCGCCTTTTTCTTGTCGCGATACCACGTGAGGTCAAACTCCACATCCGACATCAGTTCACGGTCTTTATTCCTCAACTCAATCCTCACCCCAGCATTTGTGACCGCGAATCCCGCGAACCCAAGGCAGTTTCCATATTCCGACAACAACTCAACAGCATCGTTCTTGCAAAAAATCAGATAGTCATCTGGTTGAATTACAATGTGTTCGGTGATTTCTTTCTCTGTAGCCCCAATTGTCAGAAACCAACCTCCGATGTCAATCGGGAAACCGCTGTTGTTATATATCTCGACATATTCCGCCGCCGGAAGCCCAATAACAGGCTCAGGGTCGGCCATTATCTCATTGATTAACAGTTCGTTTTCGTGCGGCGGATGATGAATGAAAGTTGCTTCTATATTTTCAGCCACATTGCCGCTTATGTCTTGTATCTTATTGATAATCAGTTTATAACTTACATTTTCCTGAATTGCATTTGAAAAAGTCAGAAGTATGGTTGAATGATTTCCGAAAAACTCGGCAAATTCAGGCGAATTTAACTGATTGTCAATGATATAGTTGTCAACATTCAAGGCGTTATTTTCATCAAGCGCCTCATTGAATTTTAATGTAATTTGGTTTTCATTCAAGACATTTATGTTTTCGAGTTCAGGTGGCGTCTCATCAACTATCTTCGGTCCGATGTAAATGTCGTCAAGATACACTTTTTGGGCGTTTGACTTGCTGTATGTTATCTCAATGCCGAAGTCGCCAATCGGCTCGTATGTTTTGTCAACGCATTGACATTCAAGCAGATATTCATCATTATTATTTTTGTCGATGAAAATCTGCCAAAGTCCGTCGTTGTCTCTGACGATTTTAAAAGAGGCTGAAAACGGCGATGCGATGAAAGTGTCGGTCCCGCGGCAGATGCTGATGTTTTCTGTGCCGTCAACGCGTTGTAAATCAACAACATCTTGGTTTCCAGCCTCACCAAGTCGAATAAAATAGTTTTGACAAAGGTAGATGTCCGTAAAGTTGTTTGAAGACGGCGCGAAGGCTTCTTTCACCCAGAAACGCCACTCGCGGCTGTCATCACCTGAATCCGGCTGGCACCAACTGTTGGCATCAACAATGAATAGTGCTGCGTTTCCGCCAACGGTGGCGTTCAACTGCAACTGATAGTTCGCATTTACACAGAAAACGCTGTCAGTGCCAGTCCAGACAGGCTCTTGCGTGAAATCACCGTCAGAGAAATCTTCGGTGATCTGCGCAACGATGGGCGGCTCTATTAATAAAATAAGGTAAGCCCATAATATCAATAACATTTTTGCTTTCATGTATTATATGTGTGTTTTTTTTATGTATTTTTGCGCAAAAGTATAGCAAAAAATCCGGACAAATTCAATTGTAAAAGGAATTTACACGGAAAATCGAAAAATTGCTGATTTGTTAAAATTTTTTGACAGAATCGGGGTTTTTTGTAAAAGAAATTAAACATAAAAGATGAAAATGGCAGTCATTGGAGCGTCCGGATTGGTCGGACAAAAGATGTTGCAGGTGCTTGAGGAGCAGAAAGTTCAAATCGATGAACTGATTGTGGCGGCTTCGGAGCGTTCGATAGGCAGAAAAGTAACGTTTTGCGGCAGGGAACACACCATGGTCTCTGTTGAGCAGGCGATAGAGATGTGCTCCGACATCGCCATTTTCTCGGCCGGCTCCGACGCCTCGCTGAAATATGCGCCGTTGTTTGCGGAGAAAGGCACCTACGTCATCGACAACAGCTCGGCTTGGCGCCGGAAAGAAGGCATTCCGCTTGTTGTGCCGGAAATAAATGCAAACGACATAAACGTTGATACTCATATAATTGCGAACCCGAATTGCTCTACAATCGGGCTTGTGATGGCTCTCGCGCCGATGCACCGCCGCTACGGGATAAAACGCATCGTGGTATCTACATATCAGTCGGTGAGCGGCAGCGGCATCAAAGGCCTCAACCAACTTCATTGCGAGCAATGCGGCGAGAAAGCCGAGAATCCGGCTTATCCGCATCAGATTCACGAGAACATCCTCCCGCATGGCGGCACCTTCAACGATGACGGAAGCACTACGGAAGAAGAGAAACTCGTCTTCGAGACGAATAAAATCATGCACTCCGACATCAAGGTCTCGGCGACGGTGGCACGCGTCCCGGCTTACGGCGGACACTCGGAGTCGGTCAATGTTGAGTTTGCGCAACCGTACGATTTACAGGAACTTAAAGCGGAAATCGCGAAGTTTCCGGGCATCGTGATAGCCGACGATCCAAGTCAGAATATTTATCCGACACCGCTGATGGCTTACGACAGAGACGAGGTCTTCGTCGGCAGGATGCGCCGCGACAACAGCATCGAAAACGGCTTCAACTTCTGGGTCGTGACCGACAATATCCGCAAAGGCGCGGCCACCAACGCGGTGCAGATTGCAAAAGAGGTGATTAGGTTGTTAGGTAAGTAGGTTTTTAGGTGATTAGGAATAATGAAGATTTATCATAACATATTGGAATTCAAGCCTGTGCGAAATGCGGTTGTCACTATCGGGACATTCGACGGCGTGCATCGCGGGCATCAGTTTATCTTAAAAGATATGGTGCGGAAGGCGCGGGAGATGGGCGGCGAGACCGTCGTGGTGACGTTCTATCCGCATCCGCGACAGGTGCTTTGCATCGGCGACGACAGCCTCCGCCTGATCTCCACACAGGAAGAGAAAATAAAACAGATGGATGCCTTGGGTATTGACAATCTGATAGTTATAAAGTTTACGAAAGAGTTTTCAACACTATCTTCAGAGGATTTTATCAAGAATTACATCGTCGAAAGAATCAAACCGGCGATGCTGATAATCGGTTATGACCATCATTTTGGAAACAACCGCCTCGGCGACTTTGAAATGTTGAACAGACTTGGCGAGAAAAACAATTTCAAAGTGGAGAAAGTTCCTGTGCAAGATGTTGATAATATTGTGGTTAGCTCGACAAAAATCCGTAACGCCTTGCAGATGGGCGACATCCGTCAGGCCAAAAATCTCCTCGGACATCAGTTTTCATACACCGGAATCGTGGTTCACGGCATGGGCTTGGGCCGTCAGATGGGCTATCCTACTGCCAATCTGGAAGTCGCACTCGAATATCGTCTCATCGAGAAGCCCGGCGTCTATGCCACTTTCGTCGATTTCGACGGCAAGACGGTGCCTGCGATGACGTACATCGGCCGCCGCCCGACAGTGAACGACAACCGTCCCGCCACAATAGAGTCGCATCTCATCGGTTTCGACGGCGATCTTTATGGCAAACAATTGACACTCAGGTTTGTAGATCGGGTGAGAGACGAAAGGAAATTCGACGGTCTCGATGAGCTGAAACGTCAGATTAACATTGATGAACAGACAATTATTAATATTTTAAACAAATTATCATGAAAAAACTCTTAGCATTAATCACAGTTATCTGCCTTTTCTCAACAGTTAAGGTTAATGCCTGCACCAACTTCCTTATTACAAAAGGTGCATCGGCTGATGGTTCGACAATGATTTCGTATGCCGCTGATTCTCACGTACTTTACGGTGAGTTGTATCATTATCCGGCAGCTGACTATCCGGAAGGCGCAATGCGTGATCTTTACGACTGGGACAGCGGCCGTTACCTCGGTCAGATTCCTGAAGTACGCCACACGTATAACGTTGTCGGCAACATGAACGAATGGCAGCTCGCCATCGGCGAGACGACTTACGGCGGCCTCGAATGCCTCTGGGAAGGCGAAGGCCTGATGGACTACGGCACGTTGATTTACATCTCGTTGCAGCGTTGCAAGACGGCCCGCGAAGCCATCCGTAACATCGCCGAGCTCACCGCGCAATACGGTTACATCAGCGAAGGCGAGTCGTTCTCCATCGCCGACACCGAAGAGGTCTGGATTATGGAGGTGATCGGAAAAGGCAAGTTCGGCAAAGGCATGGTGTGGGTCGCCCGCCGCATCCCCGACGGCTATGTCAGCGGACACGCAAACCAGGCGCGTATCCAGACTTTCCCGCTGAAAGGCAAGAACGTACTCACATCTAAGGATTTCGACAAGTTCATGAAAAACAAGAAAGTCGATTGCATCTATGCCGAAGACGTCATCTCCTTCGCGAAAGCTAATAATCTCTATGTCGGAAAAGACGAAGACTTCTCATTCTCAGACGTTTACGCTCCCGTTGACTTCAGTGGCGCACGTGGCTGCGACCTCCGCGTATGGGCGATGTTCAACAAAGTAGCCGACGGCATGGACGCCTATTGGGACTACGCCACCGGCCGCGACATCAAACGCGCGAAGCCTTACGTCAAAGGACAGCCGCAGACCGTCGAAAACTTCCCTTCAAACAGGATGCCTCTCTGGGTCCTTCCGAAGGAGAAGGTGAGTGTCCGCGACATGATGAACTTCATGCGCGACCACCTCGAAGGCACCGAGCTCGACATGTCGCTCGACCTCGGCGCTGGCCCTTTCCACTGCCCGTACCGCTGGCGCCCGATGGACTTCGAGGTTGACGGACAGGCTTATTGCCACGAGAGGACGACGGCAACACAGCAGACAGGCTTCTCGTTCGTCACGCAGAGCAACAGCCAGAACATCCCCGGAATGGGCGGCATCATCTGGTTCGGCGTCGATGACGCGGCAAGCACCGTCTATTGCCCGATGTACACCACAATCACAGAAATACCGCTCTGCTTCCGCGAAGGCAACGGCTCGATGATGGAATATTCGGAAACGGCCGCCTTCTGGATCTTCAACCAGGTCTCAAATCTCGCCTACACGAAATACGACTATATCCATCCGGAAATAGCTGAGAAACAAGACTATTATGAAGGAATGTGGATTAAGGAGACAAAAGAATTGAGGGAAAAATTTGCCGGAATTTATGAGACTGAAGGCGAAAGAGGCGTCATGAAAAAACTCATTCAATATTCAAATTCGGCGGCAACAAACCTCTGCGCCGACTGGAAGATGTTCTACAGGTATCTTTTCGTGAAATACATGGACGGCAACGTCAAGACGGCTCAGAAGAAACCCGAAGGATATAAGTATTACGCTCCGAAAGTCGAACAGCCGAAATACAGCGAAGAGTTCTACAAGGCGATTATCGAGCAGACCGGAGACAAACTGAAAGTATATTAAAAGTTTAAAGTTATAAAGTTAAGGGCAATTTTAAATAAAACTATCTGATTATCAGATAAATATTTGCCGCAAATTTGAAGAGAAAACAGACGACAAATGAAAAGAGGACATTTGGCAATAGCCATAGCGATTCTTGCAATGGGGCTTTTAGGCTCCTGCTCGAAGCATGACGACAATGTAATACCAACACCCGATAACGGTTCCAAAAGGTTCGTCGTACTTTCCGACATTCATCTGATGCATCCGGACCTGCTTGTCAGCGAAGGGGAAGCATTTGACAGATACAACTGGGAAGAATGCAAACTGTTGCGCGAGAGCCCTGACATCTTTGCCGCCGCACTCGAAAAAACACGGAAGTACAACCCGGATTTTCTGATTATCTGCGGCGATATGACCAAGGACGGAGAGATTATTTCTCATAAATATGTGGCTGAGAAACTTAATGAGTTCTCGCAACAGACTGGAGCCAAGATTCTCGTAGTTCCCGGAAATCACGATTTGAACAACCCTCATTCATTCAGATATGATGGTGCAGTGTCAACGCCCGAACCGAGCGCTTCGGAAACTGATTTTGAGCGGATATATGCTAAGTGCGGCTATGCCGATACAGTAGCACGCGGCCCAAGGCAACTCGACTATATGAGCTATCCTGCAGACGGCATTGCTTTTATCGGGCTCGATTCTAATGAGCCGAATACTCCTGACAATGCGGCGGTCCAGGGCGGTCTCACAGAAGCTCAGGTTTCGTGGGTGGCCGAAATGGTTGAAAAAGCCCATGCCGACAATCGTTATGTCATTATGGGAATGCATCACAACCTACTCGAATTCTACAACAATGCGTCACTGATAAGGGGAGCGAATATTGCGAATGCAAGGTACGAAAACTACACAAACGAACAAATGGTGACAGACTTGTGCAATGCCGGAATCGACGTGGTGTTCAGCGGACATTCCCATATGCATTCCATTACTTCTGAAAAACGCAATGAACGGGAAATCTTCAGCATCGTCACAAGCTCCCTTGTTAATCTTCCGCTTGCATATCGCACAGGAAGCATTTCATCCAATGGACTTATGACAATACAATCAGGCGATGTGCAGGATGCAAAGCCTTCCAATGGCGTCAATCTCGTAGAAGAAGGTAAGCAATATTGGTTCAAACTTTCGGAATATTATATGTATGAAGCCTCAAGGGTGTGTTGGGAAAATGAAATTGCCAATATGCTGGTTTCTGAGGTGCTTGACCTGAACAGCCGTGAGGAAGTGGAGGAAGTCCTCAGCGAAAGAGCCAAGATCCCATTCTACAAATTCACATACTACACAAGCAATGGTAACGAACATCTGTTTGACCCTAATAAGAATTTCGAAGAAGCAAAGGTGGCAGTTGACGGCATCTTGGAGTTTGTCATTGACGGAATAGCTCGAAAATATATGGAAGATGATGACGAGTTGAGTTATGAAGAAGCCGTGGAAAACGCAACAGCGTCCGTGGACTTTATTGTGACTGCACTTCTTGGGATGGGATTGGACAGTGCCAAAGCGATGCTGTATGAATTACTGGACAGTGCCTATAACAACTATTATGGGACAGATTTCACTCCGGTTCCGGATGATTTCATAACGTTGCAACTGTCAAAGTAGCGACACTTCGGCTGAAATATTGTTCGGGCTGCCTTCGGGAGTCTATGTCTGAAAAGTGATCAAGGACGGGAGCGAGGCCGAGAGCGGGAAGTGGGTGAAGGAATAATTTTTTTATAGGATTTTCAATCTCCGTCTGGAAAATTATTATTACTTTTGCAGCTCGGATGAAATGGTTACCAAATGACATCGCCCTATGGCGGTCGTTTGGCAGCCATTTTTCGTAAACAACTAAAAACCAAC